>Ga0302165_10000032_pt1 | contig 105953 bp, 93 predicted proteins | sample I_Fen_E3_2_FD_193499 | JGI IMG/M metagenome (GOLD analysis project Ga0302165, IMG submission 193499) | Peat permafrost microbial communities from Stordalen Mire near Abisko, Sweden - I_Fen_E3_2 | ecosystem: Environmental > Terrestrial > Soil > Wetlands > Permafrost | place: Sweden: Abisko...
GTTCAGTTATCAATGTTCTGTTGTTCCTGTCTGCTTGACAGCTTATTCATTATATCCAAATCCGGGCTGTCTGTCAAGAACTTTTTTATTTATTTTTCACAGTTTCTTTCGTTCCGTTTCAGCGGAACGTTTTAAATTTTATCATGTAGCTCTTCGTTTGTCAACAGTTTTTTTCTTTTCTGTTAACGCTGCAACAGCTTCCTTTTCACGGCGGCCAGCTATCCGCTGCCATCTTTATTTCCCGCTCAATTCCCATGTCACCAAATCGCAAAGCTTATATAGTATAACATTTTGTTTTCGTTCTGTCAAGAACGATTTCCAAAAAAATAACAACTCTATTTCCGAAGATCATTGAAAATTAGAAAGCGGAGAAAGAGGGATTTGAACCCTCGCGCCAGTCACCCGACCTACACCCTTAGCAGGGGCGCCTCTTCAGCCTCTTGAGTATTTCTCCTGAATAAATAATCTTCTTTTATAAAATTGTTACGCTACAGCGCAAAGATAATATTACTAAAAGTAAGCTCTTTTGTCAACGCTTTTTTCAATTATTTTTATCTTTATTATAAAAAGCTCTTTTCTATTCTATATTACTTCTTTGTAAAGCACTTTAAACAGGGGGTTCTTTGCTCCTATTCTTATAATACTAATTTTTTTGAAACTTGCTTACTGCTGTATCATAAAGATTATTCCCTTTGCTATCTATTACGACTATAACAGGAAATTTTTCTATTTCTATCTTCAGAATAGCTTCTGCTCCTAAATCTTCATAACATATTAATTCTGATTTTTTAATACATTTTGATAGTAAAGCTCCTGCACCTCCAACCGCTGCAAAGTAAACTGCCTTGTTTTTTACCATCGCATCAATTACATCTTTGGAACGCTTTCCTTTTCCAATCATTGCTTTTAATCCTAAATCCAACAAAATCGGCGTATACTTATCCATTCTACTTGCTGTTGTTGGTCCTGCGGATCCTATTGCTTTGCTATCTCTTGCTGGTGTTGGCCCCATATAATAAATCGTTGCATCTTTTATATTAATCGGCAGTTCTTTCCTTCTGTGCAAAGAATCTATCATTCTTTTATGTGCCGCATCTCTGGCAACGTATATATTTCCTGATAAATATACATAATCTCCCACAGTAAGAGTCTCCGTAATTTTTTCAGTTATCGGAGTCGTAATATATTTTTCCATATTCTTTTCCTTTATGTGTATGGTTATTTTTTACTGTTTTTATCTATCATTAAAATCATTTCACAAATCTGCATACATCTATTACCATTGCGTGATTTCATTCTTCCTTATATTCTGAAATTCATATACTTTATTAAATAACTCTTACCGCATGTCTGTTTACATGACAGCATATATTAACTGCCACTGGCAATCCTGCTATATGAGTAGGATATGTATTTATATTGACTCCAAGAGCTGTTATTCTTCCACCAAGCCCTCCTGGACCTATTCCTAAGTTATTAATTGCTTCTAACATTTCTTTTTCAAGTTGAGCTATGTGAGGCAATTTTGAATTTTCTTCTATATTTCTTAATAAAGCTTCTTTTGCCATACATGCACATTTTTCAAAAGTTCCTCCAATTCCAACGCCAATCACCATTGGAGGACAAGCATTTGGTCCTGCTTCTGAAACAGCGGTCAATATTGCTTTTTTAATTCCTTCTACTCCGTCTGCCGGCTTCAGCATAAAAATACGGCTCATGTTTTCGCTTCCAAAGCCTTTTGGAGTAACTGTTATTTTCACTTTATCACCAGGCACAATAGAATAGTGAATTACTGCTGGTGTGTTATCTTTTGTGTTCTCCCTTAAAATCGGGTCCGAAACTACTGATTTTCGTAAATATCCTTCCTTATATCCCATTTTAACTCCAATATTAATCGCATCTTCGATATTTTCGCCCTCAAGATGTACATCCTGTCCTATTTCAATAAATACCACTGTCATACCGGTATCCTGACAGATTGGAATTTTTTCACTGCCTGCAATATAAAGATTTTCTGTTAATTGATTTAAAATTTTTTTCCCAATTTCTGATTCTTCCTCAGTAGAAACTGCACTTATTTTTTTTCTGATGTCGTCTGATAAAAAGTAATTAGCTTCAATACACATATCTTTTACTACTTCTGTGATTTCTGATGTATTAATCGTCCGTATCATGTTCTGGTTCCTCTTTATCTTTTTTCCATTTTGAAAAATCTGGTTTTTTAAAATATGTAAATTTCATTTTCGAAAGAATTTCATTATTTTTAATTGATTTCATATCTGGAAATGCATCCATTAATCTTTTAAATCCAAATACTTTGTCTTCTAAAAGCAGCTTATATTCATCTGATAATTTCATGTACTCATTTTTCTTCTCGTCAATACTTTGCAAAAGCTTTTCCTTTGTTTCAAGACCATTTTTTGCAAAATGTTTGGGGTTCATCATAGAAATTGCTGATTTCACATAATCCATTGTTTCAACTGCATTTTGTTTTTTTATATTAAATTCTTCTAATAATTCTTTATGGTCATCTCTAAATTTATCTTTAATTTCAACTGCTTCGACTACATTTTCAAAAATGCTTTCGCCTATTTCATCGGACATAACATGAATTTTTTTAGAAACTTCATCTATAGAATCCAGACGTTTATTGAATTTCAAAATAGTTGCAACCGTGACAGATAAATCAATTGCATATACTATTAAAAAAATACTAATCAATATAATACCTAAAACATAAGGCATATATTTTATAAACACATATATAATTGGATGAAATATTTCAATAATAAAAACACAGGCTATTCCCCATGTAATAGAAAATTTCAAACAAACATATCCCATAATATTATATTTATTTTTTGAGTAATTCCACCATCGATTATGAAAAACTTTTTCTAAGATGTAACCTGTAATAAGTTCTATTACAGATGTTAGTAAAACAGATCCTATAAATAGTATGAAAATGTTATTTTTCAAAGGTAACAGGCATATAATTACACTAAAAACACCTACTCCATAGATTGGGCAGGAAGGTCCATTTAAAAATCCCCTGTTTACAAATTTCTTAGTGACGATTGCTGCATATGCAACTTCTGTACACCATCCCAAAAATGAATATATTGTAAAAATCCATAATACTTCATAAAGTGATATCGGCATGTTTTCCTCCTGAATGTAAAACTCATAGGTAAAATACTGTCAATATGTAGCAAACTGACAGTCTGTTTAGACTGTCAGTAGATGATTTATTCCTCTATTTTATTATCTTCTTCACTTAATTCATCTTCTACATCAAAATCATCATTTTCCTGCATAATAGAACTGTCTTCTCTTACTTTAGCAATACTTGCAACTGTTATATCGCCATTCATATTTATTAATTTGACTCCGGATGTAACTCTTCCAAGATAAGATATACCACTTACTTTCATGCGTATTATAATTCCGCCTGTTGTAATAATCATTACATCATTATCTTCATTTACTGCTTTTACTCCAATTATATTACCTGTTTTTTCTGTAATCTTGTAACATTTTACGCCTTTTCCACCTCTGTTTTGGGTTGAAAATTCTGACATTAATGTACATTTTCCAAGTCCATTTTCAGAAACAATCAGTAATGCATCTCCCTGTGTATTCAGCTGCATTCCTACTACCTGGTCATCATCTGCAAAATTCATACCGATAACTCCCATAGAATTTCTTCCGGTACTTCTTACATCTGTTTCAGGGAATCGAATACATTGTCCAAACTTCGTTACAAGAATAATATCTTTTTTATTATCTGTTTTCTTTACTTCGATTAATTCATCATCTTCTCTGAGATTAATTGCCGTTAAACCTGTTTTTCTAACATTGGAATAATCAGTAATCGGTGTTTTCTTTACAATACCATTTTTTGTCGCCATAAACAGGTAATTTCCATCTGTATATTCACGAATTGGTATAACTGCAGTTATTTTTTCATTTGGCTGAAGCTGAAGTAAATTTATAATTGCCGTCCCTCTTGCAGTTCTTCCTGCTTCTGGAATCTCGTATGCCTTCATACGATAAACTTTTCCCATATTCGTAAAGAACATCAGGTAATGATGTGATGTCGTCATAAGCAAATCTTCAATATAGTCATCTTCAATGGTTTCCATGCCTTTAATTCCTTTTCCACCACGATGCTGACTTCTGAAATTATCTACACTCATACGTTTAATGTAGCCTAACTTTGTCATTGTAATTACTGTATTAGTTACTGGGATTAAATCCTCCATTGAAATATCATATTCATCATATCCAATATCAGTTCTTCTTTCATCTCCATATTTATCTGAAATAACTAAAATTTCTTTTCGGATAACTGCAAGTAATTTCTTTTCATCTCCAAGAATTTCTTGTAATTCTTTTATTTTTTCCATCAATTCTGCATGTTCATTTTCGATTTTTTCTCGCTCTAAACCAGTTAATGCACGCAGACGCATATCAACGATTGCTTGTGACTGAACATCTGATAATGAAAATCTTTCCATCAAACGTTCTTTTGCTTCCTGCGCATTTTTACTGGAACGAATAATACGGATAACTTCATCAATATTATCCAAAGCAATTAATAATCCTTGTAAAATATGAGCTCTTTCCTGTGCTTTGTTCAAGTCATAATTTGTTCTTCTTGTTACTACTTCTTTTTGATGCATTAGGTAATAATTTAGCATTTCGTACAAATTCAATACTCTTGGCTGGTTATTTACAAGTGCAAGCATGATTACACCAAATGTATCTTGAAGCTGTGTATGTTTATATAACAGGTTTAAAATTACATTAGGATTCGCATCACGTCGTAATTCAATGCATACGCGCATACCCTGTCTATCAGATTCATCTCTTAAATCTGTAATTCCATCAATTTTTTTGTCACGTACAAGTTCCGCCATTTTTTCAATTAATCTTGCTTTATTAACCATATATGGAAGTTCTGTTACAACAATTCTACTTTTTCCACTCTGCATAGGCTCGATGTTTGTAACTGCACGTACACGTATTTTTCCGCGTCCCGTCCTATAGGCTTCATTAATACCTGTTGTCCCTAAAATTGTTCCGCCTGTTGGAAAATCGGGTCCCTTGACAATTTCAAGCAGCTCTTCCATATCCGTTCCACGTTCTTCTTCGACTTGATTATCAATGATTTTAACAACAGCAGATACTATTTCTCTTAAATTATGCGGTGGAATATTTGTTGCCATACCTACAGCGATACCTGTTGTTCCATTTACCAAAAGATTTGGGTATCTGGATGGTAATACAACTGGTTCTCTTTCTGTTTCATCAAAGTTTGGCATAAAATCAACGGTATCTTTATTGATATCTGCAAGCATTTCCATTGAAATTTTACTTAATCTTGCTTCTGTATAACGCATGGCTGCTGCTCCATCACCATCAACAGAACCAAAATTTCCATGTCCATCTACAAGTGGATATCTTGTAGACCATTCCTGAGCCATATTAACTAAAGCTCCATAAATAGAACTATCTCCATGTGGATGATACTTACCCATCGTATCACCAACGATACGGGCACATTTACGATGAGGTTTATCAGGTCCATTATTTAATTCTATCATGGAAAACAGAACTCTTCTTTGTACGGGTTTTAATCCATCTCTTACATCTGGTAATGCTCTGGCTGCAATAACACTCATGGCATAATCGATATAAGATGTTTCCATTGTTTTTTGCAGATCTACATCATGTATCTGGTCAAATATCTTATCATCCATTTACTCTAATCCTCCTATACATCCAAATTACGGACATATTTTGCGTTTGCTTCTATAAATTCTCGTCTCGGTTCTACTTTATCTCCCATTAATGTAGTAAATGTAACATCAATTTCAGAAGATGACTCTTCATCCAAAACTATTCGTTTTAAAATTCTGCTTTCTGGATTCATAGTTGTTTCCCAAAGCTGTTCCGCATCCATTTCTCCTAATCCTTTATATCGCTGAATTTTATTATTTCCATCACGACCAATTTCTATAAGAATTTTATTCAATTCTTCATCACTATATGCATACCATGTATTTTTATTCTTCTCCACTTTAAATAATGGTGGCTGAGCAAGGTATACATATCCTTGTTTTATTAATTCTGGCATAAATCTATATAGGAAGGTTAACATAAGTGTACTGATATGTGCACCATCTACGTCGGCATCCGTCATAATAATAATTTTATGATATCTTAATTTTTCAATATCGAAGTCATCATGAATACCAGTACCAAAAGCTGTAATCATAGCTTTAATTTCTGCATTTCCAAATATTTTATCTAATCTGGCTTTTTCAACATTTAAAATTTTACCACGTAAAGGTAAAATAGCCTGAGTCGCTCTGCTTCGGGCTGTCTTTGCAGAACCACCGGCAGAATCTCCTTCTACAATATATATTTCACAATTTCTAGGATCTTTATCAGAACAATCTGCTAATTTTCCAGGAAGTGACATACCTTCTAATGCTGTTTTTCTTCTTGTTAAATCTCTGGCTTTTCTGGCAGCATCTCTGGCTCTTTGTGCCAGTAGGGATTTTTCGCAAATAACTTTGGCTATAGCAGGATTTTGCTCCAAAAAGTATGTAAGTTGTTCACTTACAATAGAATCTACCGCTCCTCTTGCTTCGCTATTTCCAAGTTTTTGTTTTGTCTGACCTTCGAACTGAGGGTCTTCGATTTTTATACTAATAATTGCTGTTAATCCTTCTCTTATATCATCTCCAGATAATGGAGGATCACTATCTTTTAGAATTTTATTTAATTTAGCATAATTATTAAACGTTTTTGTTAAAGCATTACGAAATCCAGAAAGATGTGTTCCACCTTCTGGTGTAATAATGTTATTAACAAAACTAAATGTCGCATCATTGTAAGCATCGTTATGCTGCATTGCAACTTCAACATAAACATTATCTTTTATACCTTCACAATAAATAATCTCTTGATATATAGGTTCTTTGCTTTTATTTAAATATTTTACAAACTCCCTAATACCTCCTTCATAATGAAATGTTTCTTCTTTTTCAGGATTTTGTCTTTTATCTTTTAATACGATTTTTAAATTTTTAGTTAAAAAAGCTGTTTCTCTTAAACGTTGTCTTAATACATCATATTCGTATATTGTTTCTTCAAATATTGTCGCATCAGGCAAAAACGTTACTTTTGTACCGTGTAAATCTATATCACATTCACCTGATACAGATACAGGACTATCTGCATGTCCTTTTTGGTATGTTTGTGTATAAATTTTACCTTCACTGTAAACTTCAACTGTAAGTCTTGTAGAAAGTGCATTTACAACAGAGGCCCCTACACCATGTAATCCTCCGGATACTTTATATCCTCCACCACCGAATTTTCCTCCGGCATGTAATACTGTAAAAACAACTTCCAATGCAGATTTTCCTGCTTTGTGGTTCATACCAACAGGAATTCCACGTCCATCATCTGAAACAGTAATTGAATTATTTTCGTTAATAGTTACATATATATTTTTACATACTCCAGCTAAAGCTTCATCCACTGCATTATCTACGATTTCATATACAAGATGGTGTAAGCCTCTGGAAGAAGTAGTTCCAATATACATACCTGGTCTCTTACGAACTGCTTCCAGCCCTTCTAGTATCTGAATTTGATCTGCTCCGTATTCAGCGCTCATTTATAATCCTCCTATTCACGGACATTACACATTTGTTTGTTTCTCAAAAACTTTACCATCTATAACTTCAAAAACTTTATCAATATGAAAGCGATTTCTTACAAATTCATCTAGTCCTGTGCACGTAATCAGCGTTTGTATTTCACTGATGCTATTTAGCAGATAGTTTTGTCTATTACTGTCTAATTCCGATAAAACATCATCCAGCATTAATACTGGTGTATCATGAATTGTCTGCTTCACTAGCTGTATTTCTGCAAGTTTTAAGGAGAGAGCTGATGTTCTTTGCTGCCCCTGTGAACCATACTTTCGGATATCTGCATCTTTTATAAAAAATGAAACATCATCTCTATGTGGTCCTACCGAAGTCTGAGCATACTTTAAATCCTTTTCTTTTGCTTTTTGAAGTTCATCAATAAAAAAGATTTCATCTACATCTGGTTCATATTTCAAGACCAGATGTTCTCTGCCACCAGATATTTTAAAATGTATATCATGTACGATTTCATTTAGTTCTTCAACGAATCTTCTGCGTCGCATCACTACTTTTTTACCGTACTCAATCAGTTGGGCATCCCAAACAGAAAGCGTACTTTTTAGTTCTGGACGCATAATCATATCTTTTAAAAGTTTATTTCTCTGTGCTAAAATTTTATTGTATTTTGTTAAATCTGATAAATATATTTTGTCAAGCTGACAAATTTCAGAATCAAGAAATCTTCGTCTTTCTGACGGCCCATTTTTAATAATATTCAAATCTTCAGGAGAAAAGAACACAATATTTAAAATTCCAAATAACTCAGCTGCTTTTCTGATTGGAATTTTATTAATTGCGATCCCCTTCGAACGATTTTTTTTTAAATGAACATCTATTTGATATTCACTATTATTTTTTTCTACTATTGCACGAACATGAGCTTCATCCGTTCCAAAACGAATCATCTCTTTATCTTTACTTCCTTTATGTGATTTGGTTGTTCCCGTCACATAGGAAGCCTCCAATATATTAGTTTTTCCCTGGGCATTATCTCCAAAAAAAATATTCGTTCCATCATTCAATCGAATATCCAAACTTTCATAATTGCGAAAGTTTTGCAATTCAATGGATTTTATTTTCATTTTTCGATTTTAACTGTTTTTCCCTGATAAGAAAAAACATCTCCTTCGTAAAGCTTTTTGCCTCTGCGCAAGTCAACTTCTCCATTCACACTCACTTCACCGTCTTGGATCACGGCTTTTGCTTCAACACCTGAATCAACCAGACCAGCCAATTTCATGGCCTGACCCAGTTTAATAAATTCATCTTTTATTTTTATAGTTTCCATTATTTTCTCCCACTAATTAGAAGCTGCATTAAAATTTACCGGCAAAATAAGGTAAATAAAAGATTCATTATCATCTTTTATAAAGCATGGTGCTTTTGGATTTACCATATATAATGATACCTCTTCCTCATCAATTACACGTAACGCATCAATGAAAAATTTAGGATTAAAACCAATTAAGATATCTTTTCCTTCTTTTTTAATATCAATTTCTTCATTCATGGAACCTATAAAAGAGTTAATTTTAAGCTCCATAACATTCTCAGCTACATTCATGATGATTGGTTTTTTATCTCCTTCTTTCACAAGTAGTGTAGCTCTGTCAATACAATCCAAAAGCTCTCTTTTATTAATTTTAACCTTTGTTTCATAATCAGAAGAAAGCATTTGATCAATTTTAAAATATTCACCTTCAATCAGTCTTGAAACGACTGTTGTATTTTCGAATTCAAAAACAATATGATTACCTGTTATATAAATATTAACATTTTCATTTGCATTACCGGGTAAAATCTTATTTATCTCCTGCAATGTTTTTCCAGGTACTACTACTTTCTTTGATTCATATGTATTTTTTAATTCAATATTACGAATAGAAATACGATGACCATCAAGTGAAACTACTTTTAACTGATTTTCCTCAATCTCAAATAATTCACCAGTCATTAATTTATTATTGTCGTTGTCCGCTATAGAAAAAATAGTCTGTCTGATCACTTCTTTTAATGTAAACTGAGAAATCATAATACATTCATTTCTTTCAATAAACGGTATATAAGAAAAATCTTCTCCTGATTTACCAACGATACTAAATTTTGCTTTTTCACAGGTAATTGTTGTTTTAAAAGAACTATCTGTTTCGATGACAACATCATTATCAGGAAGTTTACGAACGATTTCAGAAAAAATCTTCGCATCAAGAGCAATAATACCTCTTTCTTCAATGGTTCCTTCTATTTTTGTTTCAATACCAAGTTCCATGTCATTAGCGGTTAACTTTATTTCATTGGAAGACGCATCAATTAAAATGCATTCTAATATTGCCATAGTTGTTCTTGTTGGTACAGCTTTTGATACAATATTGACTCCATAAAGTAAGTTTGATTTCTTACAGATCAGTTTCATAATGTGTAAAACTCCTTTCTGGCAAATAGATAATATTTATAAAAGATATTCTAAGTCTTATTCTTAGAGGGTGTTTATAAGTGAATAAGCTCGCAAAACCAGAAAACATAAGCTCTCCGGGAAAAAAAAGACTGTATAAGTGTGTGAACAGGATGCGGATTGATACTGTATAAGATGTGAATAAATAAAATAGCAAAAAAGTATAAGAAACATAAAAAAAAGTTATTCATTCACTTTAAACAGGTTTTCCAAAGCATTTACACACAATTTTTACTACTTATCAACATTTTTTGTTGATAAGTAGCGCGGAATGTTAATTAGGATTGATTTTTTTTCTAATAGTGTCGATTAAAGCACGAGTAGCATCCATAGATTCGTATTCTTCCTGTATCTTTTTTATTCCATGGATAATTGTTGAGTGATCTCGCCCTCCCAGCAATGAACCAATACCATCTAAAGAAATATCCGTCATATTTTTACATAAAAACATTGCAATTTGACGTGGTCTGGCTATTTCGCTACTTCGACTTTTGGATTTCATCTGATCATATTTAACTTGAAAATGTTCTGAAACAACATCAATAACCAGCTGTGGTGTAATCTCATTTGGCTTATTTGGCGAGATTATATTTTGAAGTTCTTTCATAGCAAGTTCCATTGTAATAGGAGTATTTTCTAAATTTGAATAAGCTAAAAGTTTATTAAGAGCACCTTCTAATTCTCTGATATTAGATTTGATATTGGTTGCGATGTAACTTAAAATGTCATCATCTAACAGGAAGTTGTCTGTTTCAGCTTTTCTTCGTAAGATAGCCATCCTTGTTTCATAATCAGGAGATCCTATATCAGCAATAAGACCGCACTCAAAACGGGAGCGAATACGTTCCTCTAAAGTTTCCATATCTTTTGGAGGTTTATCACTGGATATTACAATTTGTTTTTTTGACAGATACAGTTCATTGAATGTATGGAAAAATTCTTCCTGTGTACTTTCTTTTCCAATAATAAACTGAATATCATCAATTAAGAGAATATCAATATTTCTATATTTTTCTCTGAATTTTGTCATGGCAGTATTGTTACCGTTACGAATTGCTTCAATTAATTCATTCGTAAAAGCTTCGGATGAAACATATAAAATTTTTGTATCTGGGTCATTGGATTGGATAAAGTGTGCTATGGAATGCATAAGATGCGTTTTTCCAAGTCCAACACCTCCATATAGAAATAGAGGATTGTATACTTCACCAGGAGATTCTGCAACTGCAAGTGATGCGGAGTGTGCAAAACGGTTATTGTTGCCAACAACAAAAGTATCAAACGTATAATTTGGATTTAAATTAGATTTATCTAAAGTATCCGTAAATGGCAATGTTTTGTTTTTGGTTTCCTGGTTAATGGTTTTAATGCTTTTGGCCTGTTCTGGTAAGATAAATTCGATATCCATATTCATACCAGTTTTATTGGCAATAGCAACCTTCATAGGCAGGGTATATTTTTTTATAATATAGTTCAGTGCCATTTGTTCGGATGGAACCAGAATGTATAGTTTGTTACCGCTGATACCGTAGACTTCAAGAGGCTTGAGCCAAGTATCAAAGGAAACATCCGTTAACTCATGTTCCTGCTTAACTTCTTGTAAAATTTGATTCCACTTTTCAAAAATCTGATTCATTCATAAAATCTCCAATATCATAGGTATAGAAAGAAATGCTATTTCGGACAAAATAACATGTACCTATCATAAACTAAAACCATTAAATTATCAATCTTAATTTTGCACGTATAGGGGATAAGCCAAATGTTTATAATGTGGAAAATAAGCCAAATATGAAAACTGAGATATATTTTAGCTTGATGCGAATAAAAATAAAAAGAATCAACAATGCAATGTCATATAAACATGTGTTCTTATCCTATTATACACAAGATATCAACAAGATAGTACTATATCTAGTAATTTTGAGTTTCTTCCTTATATATATGTTTGATAAAGGCGAAATATAAAGAGAATATAAAAAAACAAAGGATTTACTTGACTTAGAGACATTTTTTGTTATAATTGTAATGGTGTTTTCTAACATAGAGGAGGTGTATATCGATGAAAATGACATTTCAACCTAAAAAGGGTTCAAGAGCCAAAGTTCATGGTTTTAGAAAAAGAATGAGTACGGCAGGCGGAAGAAAAGTTTTGGCTGCAAGAAGATTAAAAGGAAGAAAAAAATTATCAGCATAGGCCACAAATTTGTGGTCTTTTCTTCTTATTGGATGATTTTTTTAAGGAATTGAAAGAATGAAACATTCGGAATCATTGAAGAAAAACAAAGATTTTCAAACTGTATATAGAACGGGAGTTTCCTATGCTAATAGGAAGCTTGTTATGTATGTAATTGAAAATGGAACGAATCAAAACAGATTAGGAATATCTGTAAGTAAAAAAGTGGGAAATAGTGTTATACGACATCGACTGACCCGGCTGATCCGGGAGGCTTATAGACTGCGGGAAGACATGTTTAATAGTGGTTTAGACATCGTGGTCATCGCAAGAGTATCAGCAAAGGAAGCAGATTTTTTTGAAATTGACAGTGCGCTGGTACATCTTGGAGGTCTTCATCATATTTATAGAAACGAGTAACTTTAGTCATTGTTTTCTTATCAAGAAAAGAAGATGGAATAATTTTGAAAAGAATTTTAATTTTAATTATAAAATTTTATAGAAAGTATTTATCACCGTTGAAACAAACAAAGTGCCCATATTATCCGAGCTGTTCAGAGTATGGTTTGGAAGCAATTCAAAAACATGGTGCAATAAAAGGAAGCGCTTTAGCGGCATGGAGAATATTAAGATGTAATCCTTTTTCAAAAGGTGGATATGATCCGGTTCCATAAATTAACTAGGAGGGCTTTTTGTGCAAGCAATTATACTAACACAATATTCCGGAAAAATATTAGGACCAATCGCAGTTTTACTAGGTTGGGTCATGAATGGTATTTACACATTTATGAATAATGTTTTTGGAATTGAAAACATTGGTTTATCGATCATAATGTTAACCATTTTTATTTATTTATGCTTGTTTCCACTAACATTGAAGCAGCAGAAATTCTCAAAACTTTCACAAAAAATGCAGCCAGAAATTCAGGCGGTACAAAAGAAATATAAAGATAAAAAAGACCAGGCCTCAATGCAGGCAATGCAACAGGAAACACAGTTAATTTATGAAAAATATGGTGTTTCACCAGCAGGATCGTGTTTACAGATGTTAATTCAAATGCCAATTCTGTTTGCGTTGTATAAAGTTTTTATGAATATACCAGCTTATGTAGGCAGCGTTAAAAATGTTTTTAACCCAATAGCAAATGGTATCACATCTATTTCTGGATATCAGGATAAAATGACAAAGCTTGTAAATACATTTAAATTGTCTTCTACAAGAGCTGATTTTACTGTAAAAGATCCGACAAGATTGCATAATTATGTAATTGATGTATTGGACAAACTTCCTTCTACAGGATGGACAACGTTAAAAGAAACATTTCCAAGTTTAGCACATGTGATTGATACAAGTTCTCATTCTGTACATCAGATGAATTATTTCCTTGGAATTTCCATTTCAGATTCTCCAATAAATCTATTTACAACAGGATTAAAAAGCCATCAGTATATGTTTGTTCTTAGCGCAATTATTATACCTGTGTTATCTTATCTGACACAGATGTTAAATATTAAATTGATGCCACAGGCAGTAAATAGTGATGATAAAATGGCTATGCAGATGAAAACCATGAATCTTATGATGCCTTTGTTTTCTCTTGTAATGGCGTTTACTGTACCGACTGGTCTTGGTATTTACTGGATTGTTGGTGCATTAATTCGAAGTATTCAACAGTTTGGAATTAATAAGCATATGGAAAAAATCGATTTGGAAGATATTATCCGTAAAAATCAGGAAAAAGCAAAGAAAAAACGTGCAAAAATGGGGATTGCTGAAAATCAGATAAAAAACACGGCTCAGGTTAATACAAAGAGTAATGGATCTGGAATTTCAAAAATATCTAATGTAGAAAAGGATGAAAAAATTAGTAGCGCGGACGATGTAAAGAAAAATGCAGTTAAAAATAGTTTAGCAGCAAAAGCAAACCTTGTTCGTGAATTCAACGAGAAAAACAATAAATAATAAACAGGGGGTACTACTATGGAATATATTGAAGTTACGGGAAAAACAGTAGACGATGCAGTTACAGAAGCTTTGATCAAACTTGGAACGACCAGTGATAAAATAGAGTATGAAGTAGTTGATAAAGGAAGTACTGGATTTTTAGGATTAAAAATTAAACCTGCTGTTATAAAAATTAGAAAAAAATATAGTGCCGAAGGTGCAGTAAAAGAATTTTTAGCAAATGTTTTTTCGGCAATGCATATGGAAGTAGAAATACAACTGCAAAGAAATGAAGATACAGATACCATAGATGTTGAACTTAAAGGAGAAGATATGGGTGTACTCATAGGAAAAAGAGGACAAACATTAGATTCTTTACAATATTTAACTAATCTAGCGGTCAATAAAGGTTCAGAAGATTATATTAAAGTAAAAATTGATACAGAAGATTATAGAAAAAGAAGAAAAGAAACATTGGAAAATTTAGCAAAAAATATTGCTTATAAAGTAAAACGAACCAAAAAATCGGTTGCGCTAGAACCAATGAATCCGTTTGAACGTAGAATTATTCATTCTGTATTACAAAATGATAAGTATGTTGCAACACATAGTGAAGGAGAAGATCCTTATCGCCATGTAGTTGTTACTTTGAAAAAATAATCAATTGATGTGATTGTAAGAACGAGGAAGGGTGTGAAAACAGAATTGTTTTTTGCACCCTTTTAATTGATAAAAGAGTTGTCCTTAGATTATGGAGGAATATGATATGAATATGGATACTATAGCAGCAATTGCTACAGGTTTAACCAATTCTGGTATTGGAATTGTAAGAATAAGTGGTGATGATGCTTTTAATATTATAGATAAAATTTATAAACCAGTAAAAGGAAATAAAAAAATATCAAATCAGAAAAGTCATACTATTCATTATGGATACATAATGGATAAGGATATTTTAATTGATGAGGTTCTTGTTCTTTTTATGAAAGGGCCAAATTCTTATACAAGGGAAGATACAATAGAAATTGACTGTCATGGAGGCATTTTAGTAACAAGAAAGGTTCTTGAAATTGTTATAAAATATGGTGCAAGACCTGCAGAACCAGGAGAATTTACAAAAAGAGCATTTTTAAATGGACGAATTGATTTATCACAGGCGGAATCGGTTATGGATTTAATTCAGGCCAAGAATGAGTTTGCATGGAAGAGTTCGATGGATCAGCTAAAAGGTTCTGTGAAAGAAATAATTTCTGATTTAAGAGGAAACATCATATATGAAATTGCATATATTGAATCAGCACTGGATGATCCGGAACATTATGAAATGGAACACTATGGAGAAATTTTACTTCCAAAGATTAATCAGGCAAAAAAGAAAATTGAAAAATTATTAAATACCACTGATAATGGAAAAATTTTAAAAGAAGGTATTAATACAGTTATTATAGGAAAGCCGAATGCTGGAAAGTCATCTCTGTTAAATGCCTTTTTAGGAAAAGAAAGAGCAATTGTTACAGAAATAGAAGGAACAACCAGAGATGCGTTGGAAGAACAAATTAATTTGAATGGGATTACTTTAAATATAATTGATACGGCAGGAATTCGTAAAACAGAAAATCTTGTTGAAAAAATAGGCGTTGGCAGGGCAAAAGCATATTTAGGAGAAGCAGATCTTATCCTTTATGTAATGGATACTTCTAGAAAAATAGATGAGAATGATTTAGAAATTATGGAATTGATAAAAGAAAAGAAAGTAATTATATTATTAAATAAATCTGATTTACAACCAGTGATATCTAAAGATGATATTGATTTGAATTTTAAAGGTAATATTATTTCTATTTCTGCAAAAGAAAATATTGGAATAGAAGAATTAGAAAAATCTATTAAAGAAATGTTCTTCCATGGTGAAATTTCTTTTAATGATGAAGTTTACATAACAAATTTAAGACAAAAAACAGCTTTGAAAAATGCAGATGATAGTTTATCGATGGTAATAAATAGTATTCGTGATGCGATGCCAGAGGATTTTTACTCGATTGATTTGATGAATGCATATAGCGAACTTGGCAAAATTATAGGAGAATCTGTTGAGGAAGATTTGGTAAATGAGATTTTTCAAAAATTTTGTATGGGAAAATAATGTTCTTAATTAGAAAGAAGGAAGTAATAAAATGCCAGCGATAGAAGAAAATTATGATGTATGTGTTGTTGGCGCAGGACATGCTGGATGTGAAGCAGCTTTGGCTTGTGCAAGGTTAGGTTTAAATACAATCGTGTTTACAATTAGTGTAGATAGTATTGCAATGATGCCATGTAATCCAAACATTGGTGGGAGCTCAAAAGGTCACCTTGTTCGTGAAATAGATGCATTAGGCGGACAAATGGGAATCAATATAGATAAAACCTTTATTCAGTCAAAGATGCTAAATAAGTCAAAAGGGCCGGCAGTTCATTCTTTGCGTGCCCAGGCGGATAAAATGGATTATAGTGTAGAAATGAGAACTACATTACAAAATACCAAAAATTTAACAATTCGACAAGCAGAAGTGACTGAAATTATAACGGAAAACAATGTAATTACAGGATTGAAAACATATTCAGGTGCAATATATGATTGTAAATCAATTGTTTTATGTACGGGTGTTTATTTAAAATCACGTTGCTTATATGGTGATGTAATAAATTATACAGGTCCAAATGGATTGCAGTCGGCAAATCATTTAACGGATTCTTTAAAAGAACATGGCATCGAAATGTTTCGATTTAAAACAGGAACACCTGCAAGAATAGACAAGAATTCTATTGATTTTACAAAAATGCAGGAGCAAAAAGGTGATGAAAGAATCGTTCCATTTTCGTTTACGACCAATCCAGATGATGTGCAAATTAATCAGATATCCTGCTGGTTAACTTACACAAATGAAGACACACATACAATTATTCGTGAAAATTTAGATCGTTCTCCAATTTATTCCGGTGAGATTCATGGAACAGGTCCAAGATATTGTCCTTCGATAGAAGATAAAGTAGTTCGATTTGCTGATAAAGACAGACATCAGATTTTTGTTGAACCAGAAGGAAATCATACAACGGAAATGTATATTGGTGGCATGTCTAGTTCATTACCGGAAGATGTGCAGTATGCGATGTATCGTACGGTTCCTGGTTTGGAAAATTGCAAAATTGTTCGAAATGCTTATGCAATTGAATATGATTGTATCAATCCAGTTCAGTTATTTCCATCGTTGGAATTTAAAAATATCAAAGGACTTTTTAGTGGTGGGCAGTTTAATGGAAGTTCTGGCTATGAAGAAGCAGCGGCACAAGGGTTAATTGCAGGTGTTAATGCAGCTTTATTCGTTTTAAAACAAAAACCGCTTATATTAGATCGTTCAGAGGCTTATATTGGGGTACTAATCGATGATCTGGTGACTAAGGAAACCAAAGAACCTTATCGTATGATGACCTCCCGTGCCGAATATCGTTTACTTCTTCGTCAGGATAATGCTGATATTCGCTTATCGAAATATGGACATGAAATAGGTTTGATTTCAGATGAACGTTATCAGTGGGTAATTGAAAAAGAAAAATTAGTTGAAGCAGAAATTGAAAGAGTAAGTCATGTAAATATAGGGGCTTCAAAGGAAGTACAAGAATTATTAGAAAAATATGAGAGTGTACCTTTAAACACAGGAACAAAGTTAACTGAATTAATACGCAGACCAGAATTATGTTATGAGTATCTGGAGTCAATTGATAAAGAAAGAAAGTTATTGCCGAAGGATGTAATTGAACAAATCAATATTAATATTAAGTATGATGGATATATTCAAAGACAGAATAAGCAGGTCGAGCAGTTTAAAAGACTTGAGAAAAAAGAAATACCAGAATATTTTAATTACGATGAAGTGGGAAGCTTACGAATTGAGGCTAGACAAAAGTTAAAATTGTATAAACCAGTATCAATAGGTCAGGCTTCAAGAATATCTGGTGTTTCACCTGCGGATATTTCTGTTTTATTGGTATTTATGGAACAGATGAGATATAAAGATGAAAAAAGTAAAAATTAAGGGGGAATAGAATGCCATATAATTGGAGTGAATTTGATGAATCTTTAAAAAAATGGAATATAGAACTTACTGCAAATCAAAAAGAACAATTGTTTATATATTATGAAATGTTGATTGAAAAGAACAAGGTGATGAATTTGACGACAGTTACAGAGTTTGACGAAGTATTAATTAAACATTTTTTAGACAGTATTTCTCTGTGCCAGATATTGGATTTGAATAACGAATATAATGTTTTAGATATGGGAACTGGTGCTGGATTTCCAGGAATTCCATTAAAAATATGTTTTCCAAATTTGAAAGTAACATTAGCAGATTCTTTAAATAAAAGAGTATTATTTTTACAGGAAGTTATCGAAAAATTGGATTTAAAAGGTATCAATGCCATACATGCACGTGCTGAAGAATTAGCAAAGGATAAAGAATACAGGGAAAAATTTGATTTTTGTGTATCAAGAGCGGTTGCCAATTTAGCTACACTTAGCGAATATAGTCTTCCTTTTGTAAAGGAATCTGGAAAGTTTATTTCCTATAAATCTGGTGAAATTGATGCGGAAGCTATAGAAGCAAAGCATGCTATATTTTTACTTGGAGGAAAATTAGAACAGGTCTATAAATTTGATTTACCAAATACAGATATGAAAAGATCTTTTGTTGTAGTTGAAAAAGTAAAGAAAACGCCGAAAGCTTATCCTAGAAAAGCTGGCCTAGCTTCAAAATCGCATTTATAAAATATAGATTTAAAATGAATGGAATGGAAAATGACTTGTGAAAGTTACAGATTGTTATATAAGGAAATCGATTTTTACAATAAAGAGTGTATAATTAGTTTTTTATTGAATAAAAAAAGAAGCTGCAATATGAGAGTAATTTGTTTATACTCTTTTATTGCAGCTTTTTTACATTAGAATTTATTTTGATTTTCATGAATCACGTAGAAACATATTTAATACATCAACAAATTTATTCGGATTTTCCAATTGGGGAAGATAGGAAGAATTGGAAAGGTAAGCTGTTTCAATTTTATTATTGTAAGAAATATATTGATTTATGGTGGAAAGATTATCTTTTAAATTTCTACTTTCTATAATATATAAAGCAGGAAGTTGGTCTAAGGCATGGACAATATTGGTATTTAAGTAGTTACTGATAATGCTTGAAAGAAGATATCGTCCATCTCCATTACCAATATGTGCAGATTCAAAATAAATGTCTTCAAATTTTGAAGATATCAAAGAAGACTTATAATAATATTTTTTTTCAAAAACAGAATTGATTCTACTTTCATGAACGAGTATATTATAGATAAAAGTTCCTATAATCGGTAAATCCAGTATTGCTTTTTGAAATTTCGTTTTTAAGGTTGGCATATTAGCTAATAGTTTTAAATCAACGGGATTTACCAAAATTAATTTTTGTATACTATCTTTATACATATTGGCGTACATAATACTAAAAGAAGTAGATAATCCAGATGAAACGATGTAAGGTTTTTCTTTAATGACATCGCGTATAAAATCAGATAGTAATTGAACATATAAATAGTTTGTATATATCATTTTGGGTTTAGCGGAATGCCCACATCCTAGAAGATCAATACAATATACGGTATTGGTTTTTTCATAATTTTTAATAATATGCGACCATTCAAACGTAGAACTTGTCGAATCTAAATCATGAATAAAGAGGATGGGATCGCCGGAACCAGTTTTTTTGTAGTGAATTTTCCCATAACGAAATTCATAAAAGAAATCGTTGCCAGGTTCGGTAAGATTTTTCAAGGTTGCAGTATAATTTAAAATTTTATTTATAAAATGTATTGCAGTGAAAGATATTCCAGTTAAAACTATAAAACGATTCAATTTTTTACCCATTTTTGTACCTCCAATTGAATATGAATTGAAATATTGTTATACTTATTATAGACGAAATAAAATTCGTTTACAAATAAATTTTGTATAATTGTGAAATATTGCTTTTCATAATTAGCAAAATAGTATAAAATTAAAGAAGAATTTAATGAAATACGAACAAACATATGTTCAGGGTGAGATATGGTAAAAGAATTTTTGGAAAAAAGTAAAAAAGAGTTATGTGATAAAAAGAAAAATATTCAAAACTTATATAATGAACTTTATATAAAGATTGAAGAAGAACGTAGATTTTTGGAACTACTTGATGTCGAATCTGATACAGCGTTAGAATCCTTATCTCCTTTAAACTTATATTCTAGCGAAAAAGAACAGTATAAGGAACATTTGTTAAAGAAAGAGGAGTACGAAAAACAGCAGAAGGAATTAGAAGTTGAGCTAACAGAGATTACTGCAAAATTAGAAGAATTAGATTTTGTAATACAGCACGAAAATTCTTTAAGACCAAATGAGCAGGAAAAAATAAATTTAGATGATATTTTTAAATTGAAGTTGTTGGAAACACAGGAGAATGAACGGAAAAGAATTGCAAGAGACTTACATGATTCTTCTGTCCAGAGCTTGACGAATTTAGTCCATCGTATGGAATTATGTACGAAACTTTTGGATTTGGATCCAATAAGATGTAGACTTGAATTAATGTCTATGTCTAAAATAACAAAAGATATTATAAATGAAATGCGAGGCATGATTTATAATTTGAGACCAATGTCATTTGATGATATAGGACTTGATGTAACAATTGAACGAGAAATAGATCGACTCAAAGCGATTGCGGATATAAAAATTAAATTTCTGACAGAAGGTAATAGTTATAAAACAAAACCAGTAATAGGAATTACTTTATTGCGAATTGTGCAGGAAGCTTGTAATAACGCAATTAAATATTCAAAGGCATCAAATATTACTATTAAGATTGAATATCATATAGATGTAATAGAAATTAGTATTGTTGATGATGGAATTGGATTTGAAGTAGCAGAAAAAAAAGTTGATAATTCAAATTCAGGATTTGGTTTATCAATCATGAAAGAGAGAATATATCTTTTATCTGGTAAAATTAAAATTAAATCTACGCCGGGTAAAGGAACTGGTATATTTGTAAAAGTACCTATTAACGAGGAGGATATATGATGACAGCGAGGATTATGATAGCGGACGACCACTCAATGATTAGAGAGGGAATCAAACAATTACTTGAGTTAGATGGATCAATAAAAGTAGTAGCAGAAGCCAAGGATGGTGAAGAATGTATTGATATGTTAGAACGTCAACAGACACCAGATGTTTTGTTGTTAGATATTAATATGCCAAGAAAAAATGGGCTGGAAGTTCTTCAAGAAATAAAGAAAAAGAGAATAAAAATAAAAGTATTAGTTTTAACGGTTCATAATGAAGTTGAATATTTATTACGTGCAGTTGAAGTTGGAATCGATGGCTATTTATTAAAAGATTCAAATTCAGATGAACTTAAAAAAGCTATTTTTTCAGTAATGAGTGGAGAAACTTATATTCAACCCAATTTGATACCGTTGCTTAATGCAAAAATGATGGATCGCGATCAGGATAATGCAAAGTTAGAATTATTAACAAGAAGAGAAATTGAAGTATTGAAATTATTAGCAGTAGGAATGTATAATAAAGAAATTGCTATTAAATTGAATATTAGTGAAAGAACTGTTAAAAATCATGTTTCAAATATTTTTAAAAAAATAGATGTTACAGATCGAACACAGGCTGCTGTTTTTGCAATAAAGAATAACTTGGTTGATATACGATAAATGTTTCACGTGAAACATTTATTGAATAAAAAGAGATAATGCCATAATTGGCGTTATCTCTTTTTACTTGAAAAATCATTCGAAATATTAAAAAACAAAGTAAAACAACAATTGAAAATGTAGATAATAAATCACAAAATATTGTATATAATAATATCCCCACTTTAAGATGCATTAAATAATTTTGATGTAAAAAATTATGTATAAAATGAAAATATATTACAGAATTAAAATGAATAAGATACAAATAATTAAATAAAATTTAAACTCGTAAAAAAGATTCCACAATAGCTTATAATATAAGATTTTTACTAAAATATAAGAAAACAACCTATAAATAATATAAAATTGGAAATATATGAATATTAAAAGTTTGAAATTTAAAGATTAAAATAAGGTGATTCATGAAATAATAATTTGAACTTTTTTAAAAAGCAAGAAAAGCATTTGATATATTATTATTTCAAATTTAAAAATAACATATTTACTGTTTGATTTATTTATAAATGTGAATAAGGTTATATATGGAAAATTTACCACCTGATATCAATTACTTTAAATAACAAATAAAATAGAAAATATAATAAGAATCACAAGAATAATCATAATAAAAATCGTAAGAGGAATTAATAAAAGAACCATAACAAGAATTACGATAGAATCACAAGAAAAATTATATATGGAAGAGTCGTAACAAGAATTATATGAAAAATTGTAAATGGAAGAACCATAATAAGAACTATAATAGAACAAGAAGAAAAATCATAAAAAAAAGAATTATAACAAGAATTAATCCAAGGGTTATAACATGAAACATAGAATAAGACATTATGAATACAAAGCTAAAAATGAATAGTATATGTAAATATGCAATGCAATTTTTTACAGACAATATAACAATGAAAATAATTAATGCTAATTTGAACAGAATCAAGATACCAATTTCACTGATATTAAATTGTTCTGCTAATAGAAAAAGTGAATACTTGCTTAATATAGTAAACAGCATGATTGCATTTGTTAAAACATATAAATAGTACAGTAATATGTTCTAGAAACAATCTACATATTTAGCAAATGAAAAAATAATAATGTACATAATGTAATATAATATTTATTAAAGTTAATGCACATTTTGAATTGCAAAAATTCCAAGAAAACATTAAGATAATAAGAGAAATGTTTCACGTGAAACATTCCAAAAATGTAGCAAAACACAAACCGAAGTGATATAATGATGAAATACAAACATTGGAAAGGAACGTAGAATGGGAAGAGTTATAGCAATAGCAAACCAAAAAGGCGGGGTCGGTAAAACTACCACTACAATAAATTTATCTGCATGTTTAGCAGAAGCAGAAAAAAAAATACTTGTCATTGATATTGATCCGCAAGGTAACACTACAAGTGGACTTGGTATTAATAAAAACGAAATAGAGAATACTGTTTATGAATTGATTTTGGGCGAGTGTAGTATAAACGAAAGTATTCAAAAAACAGCGTTTAAAAATCTCTTTGTTATACCAGCCAATGTAAATTTAACAGGTGCAGAAATTGAACTACTTGGAATTAATGACAAAGAATATATTTTAAAAAAAGCAGTGGATTATATTAAAGAAGATTATGATTATATAATTATAGACTGTCCTCCTTCCCTAAATATGCTTACTATAAATGCAATGACAACAGCAAATACGGTTTTAGTACCAATACAGTGCGAGTATTATGCTTTAGAGGGGTTGAGTCAATTAATGCATACAATAAAGTTGGTGCAGGAAAGACTGAATCCTTTATTAAAAATGGAAGGCGTTGTATTTACAATGTATGATGCAAGAACAAACCTTTCATTACAGGTTGTAGAAAACGTAAAAGGAAATCTAAGTACGAATATATATAAAACAATTATTCCTAGAAATATTCGATTAGCAGAATCACCTAGTCATGGTCTTCCAATTAACATCTATGATTCAAAATCTGCGGGGGCAGAAAGCTACAGACTATTAGCCAGAGAAGTAATCGAAAGAAAGGATATTTAATCATGGCAGTGAAGAAAAACGGATTAGGAAAAGGTTTAGATTCTCTAATCACCGATAAAATAGGATCTTTTCAAAAAGATCAAAAAGAAGAATTAGTAACCAGAAGTGAAACATTAGTTAAAATATCTAAAGTAGAGCCAAATAGAGAACAGCCCAGAAAAACATTTGATGAAGATGCGTTGATTGAACTAGCAGAGTCTATAAAACAATTTGGTATTTTACAACCATTACTCGTTCAAGATAAAAAGGATTATTACGAGATTATAGCGGGTGAAAGAAGATGGAGAGCTGCAAAGCTTGCTGGGTTAAAAGAAGTTCCAGTAATAATAAAGAATCTCACAAAACAGGAAATTGTAGAAATATCACTAATTGAAAATATTCAAAGAGAGGATTTAAATCCAATCGAAGAAGCAATAGCCTATAAAAGGTTACTATCAGAATTTAATCTTAAGCAGGATGAGATTGCAGAAAGGGTTTCAAAAAGTCGAACAGCGATTACGAATGCAATGCGTCTGCTGAAACTAGATGAAAGAGTACAGCAAATGCTTGTAGATGATTTGATTTCAAGTGGGCATGCAAGAGCACTTCTCTCTATCGAAGATGTAGAACAACAATATCTTTTGGCACAACAAATTTTCGATCAGAAACTTAGTGTTAGAGAAACAGAAAAATTAGTGAAACATACGAATGATGGAAAAAAAATAGTGTTGAAAGAAATAGTGGAAAAAGATCAAAAATTAGAAATTATTTATAAAGATATTGAAAGCAAAATGAAAACCATTTTTGGAACTAAAGTATCCATTCATACCAAGAATGCAAAAAGTGGAAAAATAGAGATTGAGTATTATTCTCCAGATGAATTAAGCCGAATTTATGACTTATTCCAAACGATAAATAAATAAAAGATACAGGAAGTTAAGAGGAAATAGAAAAATGAATATAGCAGAGTATTTTGGAATCAATTTAAATATAGCACTAGTTTCTATACTAATATTAGCAGTAATCGTATTGATTTTATTTATTTTTACAATTATAAACATTGTTCAGATGAAAAAACTGAAAAAAAATTACAAAATATTCATGACAGGGAAAAATGCGGTAAATTTAGAAAGTACATTAGTAAAAAGATTAGATCAAGTGGATGAACTTTTAGAAGCAAATGAGGCAAATGAGAAGAATATCGAAGCTATTTTTCAAAATATGAAATCAACATTTCAAAAAGTGGGATTAGTAAAATATGATGCTTTTAATGAAATGGGTGGTAAATTAAGTTTTTCACTCGTATTACTTAATGAAACAAATGATGGTTTTGTAATGAATGCAATGCATAGCAGAGAAGGTTGCTATACTTACATAAAAGAAATTGTTGCTGGAAACTCTATTATCGTTCTTGCAGACGAAGAAAAAGAAGCATTGGAAATGGCAATTGGTTCAAATATTGTACGGGGTAAATAATGAGAGAAAAACTAGTAAATCAGTTAAATGGCGGGGAGGTATTGGCTGATTCTGTTATAACTGGAGATAATCAGGTTATCGTTCCAAAAGGAACAGTTTTAAAAGAAGAATACATAGGTTTAATGGGTATACTAGGAATAAATTCAGTTTGGATTCAGGATTATTATGATACAATAGAACAAAAAAATGAAATTCTAACAGAAGGTCAAGAAAAAGACTTCTATAATAAAATTAAATTCATATTAGAAAGATATATTTATAAAGAACAAGAAACGTTAAATCAAGTAAGACCATTAGCAATTGAAATAGTGGATTCTGTTAGAAAAAACATGAAAAAAAAATCGACTTATGATTTCGAACCGTACCAAGCAGACTTGTATAAACATACTTTACGAGTTACCTTGTTTAGTATTATGCTTGGAATATGCGTTGATATGAAAATAAATAGATTATATGATCTGGCAACAGGAGCACTGCTACATGATTTAGGAATACGCTTTATTTCAACAGATTATTATGATTTTGATATGAATAAAAAATTGCCATCTGAAATCTTAGAATTAAAAAAGCATACAATATTAGGATATACTGTATTGGAAAATGAAGCATGGATTTCAGATGTAGTAAAAAAGATGGTACTGTCACATCATGAAAAATCAGATGGATCAGGCTACCCTTTGAAACAAAAAAATCAAGAAATAGAGTGTAAAATAATCCAATTATGTGATTCCTTTGATGGAATGCTATGCGGGATGGAATGTGTAAAAACCAATGTTGAATTGGCTTTCTCGGAAATAGAAACAAATATACAAGAATATGATAAAAAATTAGTGAAAATTTTTATGAACACAATTGCTACATATCCAGTAGGAACAAAGGTAAAACTTAAAAATGGCAAGGAAGCAATTGTAGTGAAACAAGCAAAGATACCAAATCAACCAGTAGTATATGTATTAGATAGTAAATGTAGTTCTATTGAAGAAATTGAAAATACTGTGGTTAAAATGGATTTGTAAATAAAAGAAAGTTGTAACTAATTTTAGCCCGAAAGGAGGGTTAATATGCATAGTTTTTTAAGAGCAATAGGATTTAGTAAATTAAAAAAGAAAAAAGAACTTGATCAATTGATCAAGGAAATTATAGAACATCCAACAAGATTGGAAATATCAAAAGATTCAAATGGAAATGAATTTGCAGAGATATCAAAGGAATTTGGCGGATGTATTGGAATAACAATATGTGGTGAATATTTAGATGATGAAACATTTCATATGGATTATTATTATCCATATTTCTGTGGTTCTCCAAACAAAACAGAAGCAGGTATTGAAGTCGAAAAGCATTCAGAAAAGGAATCTTATGCAGGAATTTGCGATGAAGTAAATCTAGGCGTATCTTTGATTTTTTACTTGCAAAATATCTCTGAGTTTTTGAAAGAAAAACAAAAAAATGCAAAACAGTTAAATACATTAACAGCAACACTTTCAGCATTATCCTTAGATGGAAAAATATTGTTTCCAATTCAAAAAAGTGAAAAGCAAATTCAAAATACAAAAATAAATAGTCAGAATAGAAATCATCTAATTGCAGCGGCTAGAGATGGTGATGAAGATGCGATAGAAAATCTGACGTTAGAAGATATTGATTTGTATTCGAAAATTTCAAGAAGAATTATAAAAGAGGATATTTTAACAATAGTGGATTCTTATTTTATGCCATTTGGAATTGAAAGTGATCAATATTCCGTGCTTGGTGAAATTGGAAATTTTGCTTTGGTAAAAAATAAAATAACACAGGAAGATATATATATTATGACAATAAATAGTAATGATGTTGTATTTGATGTGTGTATTAATAAAAAAGATTTACTTGGCGAGCCAATCATTGGGCGTAGATTTAAGGGAAATGTCTGGATGCAGGGAAGAATCAATTATCAGGAGTTTTAAAAAAAATCACAGCTATATAGTATATATGTAGCTGTGATCTTTTTGCAGTTATGCGGGGAAAAAATTGTTTGAAATGTTTTAATAATAAGAAAAACAGGAAAACAGAAAATTGACTTTATTACGGTTGATTGTTATAATAATAAAGAGTCCATAAAAGATTTCAAGTTCGTGTAGCTCAGTAGGATAGAGCATCTGCCTCCTAAGCAGAGGGTCGTGCGTTCGAATCGCATCACGAACGTTATTTTTTTATAGGAGGTAATTTTATGAGAGAGAAAAGCAACGTAATGTCTAATGGAAAAACAACAAAAATGGTTCCTACGGTATTTGTTATTTTTTCGAGCGTATTTGTTACAGCTTTGTTATTACTTGAATTATATGTTGTAATAAATGATTCCTTAAATACTTTAAGTATGATTGTAGTAGCTGCATTAATTTTAGTTAATGTATTTTTTTTAGTAATATCACTTCTTTCAAGTCAAGCTCAGAGACAAGATGATTTACAACAAGCTTTGTTAGAAATTGATAAATCGCAAAAGGCGTCCTATTTATTGAACCGTAAAAATTTTCAACTTCTTGATGCTCGAATAGATTTACTGGAAAAGTCATCTATAGGCAATAAAGAAGAAATCCTTCTTGCTCAAAAAGCAATTGGGAAGATTCTGGTAAATCGTTACACGGAACATGCGGAGGCAATTATTCAGGCAAATGGTGAAATTTTGTCAAGGCAGGATCAGATTGATATAAACATAGTCAAAATACAGGAAAGTAATATAGATGAAAAATTTGAAAATATGGAGCTTCTTTTAACTAAAAACAGCGAAGAAGTAAGCAATATTCAAATGAAAGTTCAGGAAGTGAAAGAGTATTTTGAAACGAATAAAAATAGTGGAAGTATAGATTTTGAAAAAGTTTTAAAAAATTCGTATGATAAAATAGAAGAACGGCTTGCAGGTTTTTCGAAAGAGGTAAGTTCTCTACAGGATGAGCAAAAAAGTATTGTGCAAATACTTGAGAAAATGCGACAGGAAAGCATGGACTTAAATGATAAAACTGAGGGAATTTTTGAAAGTGATTCAAGATTACAAGGAAATCAAAAAATAAGTAATAAGAATAATGAAAACAATATAGATTTTAAAAACAAACCAGAATATACTCAGTCAGAAACAGAAACAGAAACAGAAACAGAAACAGAAACAGAAACAGAAACAGAAACAGCCATAAGTGAAAGTGATTCTGCAATAAGGTCGATAGCAAATGACATTATATATAATGAAATAAATCCAGAAGATTCGGCACCTATAAGAAATGATAAAGATTTACTGGATGAAGATTTTTCCAGCGTGGAAGAAAAGATAAATGATAATGAGCAGGAATTTCCTAGTTCAATAATTGAAGAAGAAACAAAAAGTATTAAATTGTTACCATTAGAAGAAGAAATAGAAGAAGAGATTACTTCGGATGATGAAAACAAAAAACCAAAACGTGGAAGAAAGAAAAAAACGGATAAAGAAGATGTTAGGAAAGAAGAATTAATAGAAATTGATTCGCAAACTGAAATTGAATCCAAGAATGATTCCCTGACGGCAGATATCAATATGAAAAAGGAACTGCCATCCCAAAAAGATGAAATTGTAGAAGAGAAAAAACCACCGATGCCAGATTTATCAGATACAAGTAGAAAGATGACACCGGAAGAAATAGCCGCATTAATAGCAAATTTATAATAGTCTAAAAATCAAAAATAGATTTAGATACTAAGTTTTGTAAGAATGATCTTTTTGAGTTATAAAAAGTATAAAAAATATAAAAAAGCAACAAAACAAGAGCGTGTTTTAAACGACTAGTATATTGTCATTTAAAATACGCCCTTGTTTTGCGTTTTGCAGATCAATAAGATATGATAAGAATAGAATAATTCGAATGTTAAAAGTTGTGAATTCTACATAAACTCATGAAAAAATCACAAGTTAACAGAAAAATATAAAAAATAAAACACAGAAAAGCAAAAAACAAAAAGCAAAAAAGCATTCTATTTTTCAACAGGGTTTTGAATAATCATTTTTATAACTTTGATGGCATTTTCCATTCCTTCAACTGTGATGTGTTCAAAAGGTCCGTGGAAACCATATCCTCCAGTTCCGAGGTTCGGGCATGGAAGACCACGAAAACTAAGACTGGATCCATCTGTGCCACCACGAACTGGATTTGAAGTCAATGGAAGACCTACGGATTCAATTGCTTTTTTTGCTATATCAACAACATATGGGTGTTCATTGATCACTTCAAGCATATTAAAATAAGTATCAGCTAATGTGAGTGAAACGGTATCTTCGTGATATTTATTATTTAAGGTAGCGGTAATGTCTTTTAGTAAAGATTTTTTGCGTTCAAAAAGATTTTTATCGTGATCTCTTACAATATAAGAAAGCTTTGCACTTGAAACATCTCCAGACATATCTGTTAAATGGAAAAATCCTTCACGATTTTGTGTATGTGCAGGTGTCTGATGTTGAGGAAGCATATTTTGCAATTCGCATGCAACGTTAGCTGCATTTACCATAATATCTTTTGCAGATCCAGGATGAACACTAACGCCTTTTATATGAAAAGATGCAGCAGCAGCATTAAAATTATCATATGCAATTTCGCCTTCATAATCACCATCCATGGTATAAGCATAATCAGCAGTACAATAGTCAAAATTAAATAATTTTGCACCAGAACCAATTTCTTCATCTGGCGTAAAAGCAACCCATATATCACCATGAGGAAGCTTTTCTGCAATGATTTCTTCTATTGCAGAGATAATTTCTGCGATACCAGCTTTATCATCTGCACCTAGAAGCGTTGTACCATCTGTTGTAATAAGAGTCCTTCCAATAAAATCTTTTAATTCAGGAAAGTCACTTACTTTTAAGACTTCATTTGTTCCTTTCAAAAGGACGTCTGCCCCGTCATAATCTGGAATCACCTGTGGTTTAACATCTTTACCAGGTGCATCGGGTGCAGTATCAAGATGAGAGATAAATGCAATGGATTTAAAGTGTTCATAGCCCTTTGTAGCAGGTAATAAGCCATATACATAACAATGCTCATCTAATTTTACTTTGGATAGACCTAAGTCCTTTAACTCGATTTCCAATACTTTCGCAAGGTCAAACTCTCTTTGACTGCTTGGGGTTAGAGTACTTTCTTCATCAGAAGTAGTCCAATAGGAAACATATTTTAGTAATCTGTCTTGTACGTTCATAATATTCTCCTTTTTTTAGAAAATTAAAAAAATTCCTTGATTTTTAATAAAAACTGATATATAATTAAATTCGCGTTCAGTATTTATGCGTTTTTAGCTCAGTTGGTAGAGCACCTGACTCTTAATCAGGGTGTCCAGGGTTCGAACCCCTGAAGGCGCAGTTTGAAGTATCGGTTTTGCACAGGTTAGTGTAGAATCGGTGCTTTTTTGTTATAGAAACAAAAGAACGGAACAATTGTTATTTTACAATGCAAATCCAAAAAAGTCCAGTAAGAATCTAAAGAGTTTTTTGAATTTAGGGAAAAGGAATACAGGGTGCGAAATGAAAAAAGGAAAAATAATACAAAGAACATTTTTCATATGCGGTATCTTGAAAGATGAATTTGATAAAATGTATCGTGAATATCTGCATCAGTTGGAGTTTCAAGAAAAAAAATACGAAGATAAGATTATTTATTTTCCGCGAAGTATGCATAAGAATCCCCAAATTTTAAAAAAAGCATTACAGGAAGCAATTGAAAAAGAAATTCTGGCAAAAGAAATTATTCTATTATATGGTTTTTGTGGAAGAGCAACAGAAGGTTTAAAATGTGAAAATGCAACTTTAATTTTGCCAAAATTTGATGATTGCATTAACTTATTATTGTTTGAAGGAAAAAGGGCGGCAAGAAATTTAACGGAAAAAGAAAGTTTATACCTGACAAAAGGGTGGAGTGAGGATGAAGAATCAATTTTAGGGACTTGCCGAAATATGGAAAAGAATTATCCATCCGATGCAAGAGCAATGCTGGAGACGATTTACGGAGGCTATAAGAAAATAACAATTCTGGATACGGGATCGTTTGATTTAGAATTGGTAAAAGAAAATGCATGTGAATGCAAAAAATCTCTGGATATTCAAATAGAAGTAAGGCAAAGTAAATTAGAAATAATAAAAAACCTGATTTTAGGAAAGTATGAGAATGAAATCATCATAAAAATTCCTAAAAATCAGGTATGTGCAAAAGATTATGAAATAAATTAGCGTTTTAAAATCATTTTGCAAATAAACTGCCCTTTGGCTGAAAACTTTTGTTCATATTCCGTCATAACATTGCCTTCATTTAAGATGGAATCATGATGCAAATCATGCGTACAGACGATGATATTCCAATTTGCAAGTTTCGCTTCTTCTAAGGAAAAATCAAATAAAAGAGTATTATCTGTTTTAAATTCAACTTGACCATCAGAAGCCAAAAACAGATGATAGCGTGCTAAAAATTCTTTTGAAGTAAGTCTCCTTCTTGCATGGCGGTCTTTTGGCCAGGGATCAGAAAAATTTAAGTAAATACGATTAATTTCATTCGAATCAAAAATCTCTGGCAGTAGTTTGGCATCTTCACATAAAAATTTCAAGTTTGTCAAAGGAAGATCTTCCATTTTTTGAAGAGCACGGTAAAGTACGGATGTATAGCGTTCAACGCCGATATAATTAATCGAAGGATTTTGTTGAGCAAGCTGCATTAAAAACTGTCCCTTTCCCATTCCGATTTCTATATGGATGGGGTGGTGATTTTGAAATAATTGTGACCATTTCCCTTTACAGGAAGCTGGATTTTTCACGCAGTAGCAACTTTCAAGAACTGCCTGGTCGGCACCTTTGATATTTCTTAGTCTCATATGAGAAAACCTCATTTCTTTTCATAAATCAATAAATCTACAAGTCAAATTGTATTTTACTATAGAAAAGCAGGAAAAAAAAGTATTTTCTGTGAACAAAATCTGAATTTCATGGAAAATATATTGCGGTATATAAAAAGGAATATTATACTATTAATAATTGTGTAATAAAATCGGAGAAAGCTTAAGGAGCCTAAGATGAAAAGAATCAGAAGTGTGTTATGCGTAATATCAGCATTGTTAATAATGGTCTGCTCCATTCCATTTAATACTACAAAAGTAAAAGCTGCGGATTATTGGCCAGAAGGACCAGCAGTACAATCACAAGCCGCAATTGTTATGGAGGCCAGTACAGGCACAATTCTTTATGAAAAAAACATTCATGACCATCATTATCCGGCTAGTATAACAAAAATCATGACAACTTTACTTGCTTTGGAAAATGGTAATTTGAGTGATACAGTAACATTTTCACATGATGCAGTTTACAATACAGAAGGCTCCAGCATTGCAAGAGATGTTGGAGAGCAGATGACATTAGAACAATGTCTGTATGCTGTTATGCTAAATTCAGCGAATGAGTGTGCTTATGCAGTTGCAGAACATATCGGTGGAACCATGCCCAGTTTTGTTGATATGATGAATAAAAAAGCAACCGAATTAGGATGTAAGGATACTCATTTTAATAATCCAAATGGATTGCAGGATACGAATCATTACACGAGTGCATACGATATGGCACTTATCGCAAAGGCGGCATATCAAAATGAGACATTCCGTCTGATAACGGATACACAGACCTATACGATTCCACCTACAAATAAGCATGCAGTACAGACTTTTTTGCAAAACCATAATGAAATGATCTATCCTATGAAGTCAAGAAAATATTTATATCAATACTGCGTGGGTGGAAAAACCGGTTATACCATTGCAGCAAATTCAACACTTGTGACTTACGCGCAAAAAGATGGCATGACGTTAATCTGCGTTATTATGAATGTAGAGTCGCCGGGGCAATGGACGGATACAAGATCCTTGTTTGACTATTGCTTTGATAACTTTCAGCTGGTTAATGTTGCATCCAATGAAAAAAGGCTTTCGAATGGGCAGATAAATACTGGTGATTTAAATACAAATAAAAGCTATGTTCAGATTAGCCAGGATGGTACTGTTGTAATTCCAAAAACAGCAAGTTTCACAGATACAGTTCCAAAGGTGGATAATACTTCTGCAAATGGAAGTGTACTTGGAACAATTAATTATATGTATGCAAATCATGCAGTTGGAAGTGCGAATATTATAACTACAAAACCCAAGGTAAATAAGTTTAATTTTAGTAACGGTGGAACAGAGAGTGCATCTTCTACGGAAAGCACATCTATAAAAAACAAGAAACCCCCAATGTATATAAACTTTAGAATTATTTTATATGTTCTTTTGGGATTAGCCATACTTGGGGCATTTTATGCGTTATTTCATTTTAAACTAAAGAATATTATTTTCAAAAGAAATCATATGTCTTTCGAGAAAAAGAATAAGAATCCATTTAAAACAATCAGGCAATCTAAAAGATTTCGAAAGAGAAGAAAATAATACGAACGAATGTATGCGGCAGTTCTTCTTGGATGAAGTAAACTTGGATGATTGGAATTGGAATTGGAATTGGAATTGGAATTGGAATTGGAATTGGAATTGGAATTGGAATTAAAATTGGAATTAAAGTAATGGTAAGTAAGAGCACTGGCTTTTCTGAACTCTTTTTGCAAAAGGAGCAGATAAAACAGTGCTCTTTACTTGTATTTTAAAGCTGTATTATATTATAATAAGTTGGGTGATAAGAATGAACTATTTAGATAAAAAATTAGAAGCATATGGAAATTCAGATACATATCCTTTCCACATGCCGGGTCATAAAAGGCAATCGCTCAGTGCGTTTGATCCATATAAAATAGACATAACAGAAATTGATGGTTTTGATAATCTGCATCATGCAACTGGAATATTACAGGAAGCGCAGGAGCGTGCAGCAAGGCTTTTTCATGCAAAAGAGACATTCTATCTTGTAAATGGAAGTACGTGTGGAATATTGGCGGCAATTTGTGCTTTGACAAAAAAGCAGGATAAAATTTTAATTGCAAGAAATTGTCATAAAGCGGTATATCATGCAGCATTATTAAATGAACTTTCTTTAGAATATGTTTATCCAAAAATAACATCGCAAGGTGTTCAGGGAAGTATAGACCCAATACAAATTGCTGATATGATGGAAAGAAATCCCGATATAAAAGCGGTGGTTATAACATCCCCTACCTATGATGGTGTCATATCTGATATAAAAACAATTGCAAAAATAGTGCATCAATATAATATTCCCATACTTGTGGATGAGGCACATGGTTCCCATTTGGGATTTCATTCTTACTTTCCAAATTCAGCATTAAGCTATGGGGCAGATATTGTTATTCATAGTTTACATAAAACATTTCCTTCTTTTACACAGACAGCGTTATTACATATAAATTCTGATTTGGTAAGAGAAGATGCTATTAAAACGTATCTTGGAATTTTTGAAACATCTTCCCCCTCTTATATTCTGATGGCGGGAATGGAAAAATGTATTCGCTATTTAGAACACAAAAAGGCAGAGGTATTTATTCCATATGTTGAAAAGTTAGTGGATTTTAAAGATAAAATGCAAGCGCTTTCAAATATTAAACTTTTATCGGGGGATTGCTTTTTAAAAGAAGAAGTCTTTTCCTTTGATCCTTCAAAATTATTACTTTCGGTACAGGGAACGGATCTTTATGGAAATAAACTTATGCAGATTTTGCAGAATAAGTACAATCTTCAACTTGAGATGGCATCCAGGGATTACGCTACAGCGCTTACGAGCATCATGGATACAAAAGAAGGTTTTCAAAGGCTTTATTTTGCATTAAGAGAGATTGATTCGTCTACCAGTACCTGCAAGCATAAAAGTTCATTCGTAGAAAAAATATATCAAAAAAATAAAAAAAGTATGGAACTATATCAGGCAGTTTCTTTCCCGTATAAGCAGGTAGATTTAACCCTGTCAGAGGGAGAAATCAGTGCAGAGTACATATATTTGTATCCGCCAGGGATACCATTTCTAGTGCCAGGAGAGATTATTACAAAACAACTTATTGAGGATATTTTATATTGTGAGGAAATTGGACTTGCAGTAGAAGGAATGAAGGATATAAGAAATAAAAGGATTAACATTGTCAATTTTTAGATACTATATTATACTAAAGTCAGAGGTAATAGAATGGGAAAAATATATTGTCTCATGGGAAAAAGTTCTTCCGGAAAAGATACAATCTACAATGAGATTTTAAGACGTAAAGACGACCGTTTAAATAAAATCGTATTATATACAACAAGACCAATCAGGGACGGAGAAACGGATGGTGTATCGTATCATTTTGTTACAAAGGAAGATTTTTTAAAACAAAAGAAAGAACAAAAAGTTATTGAATACAGAAGTTATGAAACAATGTATGGAGAATGGATTTATTTTACCGCAGATGATGGTCAGTTTCATTTAGAAGAAAAAGATTACCTGATTATCGAGACATTAGAATCTTATCTCAGCCTTTATAAATATTTTGGTAAAGATAAAGTTGTGCCGATATATATTGAAGTAGATGATGGAATTCGTCTGCAAAGAGCGCTCAATCGTGAAAGAGCACAGGACGAACCAAAATATACGGAAATGTGCAGAAGATTTCTAGCGGATGAACAGGATTTTTCAGAAAAGAAATTAAAAGATGCAAAGGTCTGTAGGCGTTTTTTTAATGAAGATATAAAAAAAACCTGTGATGCGATTCTTTCTTATATTCAGACATATCAATAATCGTTGTTTCATAAGGAGGAGGTTCTTATGGATATAAAAGTAAATCAGACTACAGCCTCTGCTCCGGTGGAACCGGCTGCGGTTCCACAAAGTGAAGATGGAGATTTTAAGTTTACATTATCAAGTGCAATACAAGAAACAGGCTTAGAAGAAAAATTAAATATCATGTTAAGCGATATTTCTTTGCAAGGTGAATTAATTGCAAGACATATGGATATAAGGGACATGAAAAAATACAGAGGTCTTGTGAAAGATTTTATGAATGAGATTGTAAATCGGTCACATAAGTTTTCAAGAGAAAATTTTCTGGATAGAAAAGGTCGGCACAGAGTTTATGGAATTATCAAACTTGTAGATGAGACGTTAAATGATTTAGCGGAAGAATTAATTAAGGATGAAAAAGACCATCTTTCTATTTTGGGAAAAATAGGAGAAATTCGTGGTCTTCTTCTTGATATCTTAACCTAACGCTAGAAGGAGAAAAGTATGGCAGGATTTTTAGATATCATAGGACATGAAAAAATCATAGAACATCTGCAAAATGCTATAATTATGGATAAGATTTCTCACGCTTATATTATAAATGGAGCCGATGATGCTGGTAAGAGAATGCTTGCAGAGGCATTTGCAATGACATTGCAATGTGAGAAAAAAGGAAAAAATCCATGTATGGAGTGTAAGTCGTGTAAACAGGCAATGCATAAAAACCATCCGGATATCATATATGTTTCACATGATAAACCGAATACAATTTCAGTAGATGATATAAGAACCCAGTTAAATCAGGATACAGCCATTAAACCATATGCGGGGAGTTATAAAATTTATCTGGTGGATGAAGCTGAAAAAATGAACATACAGGCACAGAATGCGTTATTAAAAACAATAGAAGAACCGCCTTCATATGTGGTAATCATGCTTTTGACTACCAATGCAGATGCGTTTTTATCTACAATTTTATCTCGTTGTGTCAGATTAGATTTAAAGGTTGTTTCAGATGAAAAAATCCGTTCATATTTGATGAAAGAAAAGCAGATTCCAGATTACAAAGCAGATGTATGTGTAGCTTTTGCACAGGGAAATGTTGGAAAAGCAATGAAACTGGCCAATTCAGAGGATTTTAATGATATAAAAAATGCAACGATTCAGTTATTAAAGCGTTTAGAAGACATTGAACTCTATGAAATGACAGAGGCAATTAAGCAAATTAATGACTATAAGCTTCAAATTAATGATTATTTTGATCTTTTTATGATTTGGTTTCGGGATGTATTATATTATAAAGCAACCGTAGATGTGAATCGACTTATTTTTAAAGATGAAATATATGCAATTAAAAAACAGGCAAATCAATGTTCTTATCAGGGAATTGAAATTGTTTTAGAAGCACTTGAAAAGGCAAAAACACGTTTGAATGCTAATGTCAATTTTGATTTAGTGATAGAACTTTTATTATTGACAATGAAGGAGAATTTAACATGATAAAGGTAGTAGGTGTAAGATTTCGAAGCGCTGGAAAAATATATTATTTTGACCCGCTTGCGTATACAATGGAAGTAGGAACACATGTAATCGTTGAAACAGCCAGAGGCGTTGAATATGGATTTGTAATGATTGAACCCAGAGATATTGATGAAGAAAGAGTGATTCAGCCTTTAAAACCAGTGATTCGTATTGCAACATCCGAAGATGAAAAAACAGAACATAAAAATAAAGAAAAAGAAAAAGAAGCATTTAAAATTTGTTTAGAGAAGATTGAAAAGCATGCTTTAGATATGAAACTGGTAGAGTCAGAATATACATTTGACAATAATAAGTTATTATTTTATTTTACGGCAGACGGACGAATTGATTTTCGTGAACTTGTAAAAGACCTTGCCGCAGTATTCCGTACCAGAATCGAATTAAGACAGATTGGTGTCCGGGATGAAACAAAAATTTTGGGTGGGATTGGAATTTGCGGAAGAGAGTTATGCTGTAAATCTTATCTTTCTGAATTCGCCCCAGTTTCAATAAAAATGGCAAAAGAACAAAATCTTTCGTTGAATCCGACAAAAATATCAGGTGTTTGTGGAAGACTGATGTGCTGTCTGAAAAATGAAGAAGAGACATATGAATATTTAAATAGCAGATTACCCACTGTTGGAGATAGTGTAATAGCAGCAGATGGTGTAAAAGGGGAAGTACAAAGTGTAAATGTACTCCGTCAGGTTGTAAAAGTATTAGTAGAAATTGAAGATGAAAAAGAAATCAGAGAATATAAAGTAAGTGAATTAAAGTTTAAACCTAGAAAGAGAAAAGAATCTTTGAAACTCACACCGGAAGAACTAAAAGAACTTGCTGCCCTAGAAGATAAGGGAGGAGAATCAAGGCTGGATGCTACAAAGTAATTTAAAACAAGGGGAACGAATCGATGAGTTACATCGAAACGGTTACTTTATTATTCAAGATCCAGGACGCTTTTGCTTTGGAATGGATGCGGTGCTTTTATCTGGTTTTGCAAAAGTAAAAGAGAAAGAAACGGTTCTGGACTTAGGAACCGGCACAGGTATTATCCCGATTCTTTTGGAGGCAAAAACAAAAGGAAAGCATTTTACTGGTCTTGAAATACAACCAGAAAGTTCAGATATGGCTCAAAGAAGTGTTGCATTGAACGGACTTGTTGAAAAAGTAGACATTGTAACTGGTGATATAAAAGATGCTTCAAAACTATTTGGAGCATCTTCTTTTGATATCATAACGACAAATCCGCCCTATATGATAGGACAGCATGGATTGACAAACCCGGATGAAGCAAAGGCGATTGCAAGACATGAAGTTTTATGTACGCTCGAAGATATTTTAAGAGAAAGCTATAAAATTTTAAAACCAGGTGGAAGATTTTACATGGTGCACAGACCTTTTCGACTGGCTGAAATTATTAGCATGATGACAAAGTATAAACTGGAACCAAAGCGAATGAAGCTTGTGTATCCATTTATTGATAAAGAACCCAATATGGTCTTAATAGAAGGCTTAAAAGATGGAAAATCCAGAATGACTGTAGAAAAACCTTTGATTGTATACAAAGAGCAGGGTGTATACACAGATGAAATATACGATATTTATGGGTATTAAAAGAAATCGCATCAAAGAAAGAGAGGTTGCATGTCTGGAAAATTATATTTATGTCCGACGCCAATCGGAAATTTAGAAGATATTACATTACGCGTATTAAGGACTTTGAAAGAGGTTGATTTAATTGCAGCGGAAGATACAAGAAATTCAATAAAGCTATTGAATCATTTTGAAATAAAAACACCAATGACAAGTTATCATGAATTTAATAAAGTGGATAAAGCATATGTACTTGTGGAAAAGATGCGGCAGGGAAGCAATATAGCGTTGATAACAGACGCAGGGACTCCTGGAATTTCGGATCCTGGAGAAGAACTGGTGAAAATTTGTTATGAAGGCGGAATAGAAGTGACTGCGTTGCCAGGACCGGTAGCCTGTGTAACGGCATTATCTTTTTCTGGATTATCTACAAGACGCTTTTGTTTCGAAGCTTTTTTACCGAAGGACAAAAAGGAACGTGCTTTTGTTCTGGAGGAATTAAAACTAGAAACAAGAACCATTATTATATATGAGGCACCACATCATTTGCTAAAGACATTAGAAGAACTGCTTGATGCGATAGGTGAACGGAATCTGTCTACCTGTCGTGAACTTACCAAAAAATTTGAGGAAGTAAAAAGACTAACGCTAACAGATGCGATAGCTTATTATAAACAAAATGATCCAAGGGGAGAGTTTGTTTTAGTAATAGAAGGAAAAAGCAGGGAAGAACTGATTGAAAACAAACAAAACGAATGGAAAGAAATGTCCTTAGATAACCATATGGAGCACTATATCACTCAGGGAATTGAAAAAAAAGAAGCAATGAAACTTGTAGCAAAGGATCGTGGATTAACGAAACGTGAAATATATAAAGAACTTTTAGGAGAATAATTCAGCGGTGGGTGATTTTTGCTTCTGGTTAGGGAAAAGTTTTTGAAAATAAGCGTAAACATGTAGGAAACACAATATGTAACAGGTATAGGAGGAAAATATGAGCAATTTTCATGTGGCATTAAAAAAGGTTGTAGATGATTCGTATGATATTGAAACGGGATATCATCTGGAGGAAACACTTTTAGAAGACTTGAAACATCATCTGGCTGGAGAGATAAAAAAATTTGTTGTGGTAACAGATGATATTGTAGAAAAACTGTATGCACAAAAAATTGTTTCTATGTTAAAGGAAGCCGGATATACCTGCGATTGTATCGTGATTCCAGCTGGAGAAGAATTTAAGACAAGAAAACAAAAAGAGTATATCGAAGATACCATGCTTGAAAAAGGATATCGCAGAGATTGTTGCATGATAGCAGTTGGCGGAGGTGTAGTGACAGATATTGTGGGATTTACAGCAGGTACTTTTGCAAGAGGAATACCATTTATCAATTATGCGACAACGTTGCTTGCAGCAGCAGATGCTTCCATTGGAGGAAAAACAGCGGTAGATACGCAGCTTGCAACAAATTTAATTGGATTATTTCATCAGCCCCAAAAAGTATATATTGATATTGCGACATGGGAGACATTACCAAAAAGACAATTAATCAGTGGACTTTCTGAGACCATCAAACATGCATGTATGCGTGATAAGACCTTTTTTACTTACTTAGAAGAACATATGGAAGACATTTTTGCGATTGACCATGAGGTCTGTTCTCATATCGCGGCAGAAAATTGTCGTGTTAAATATGAAGTTGTTATGAAAGATGAGAAAGAAAGCAGCTATCGAGAGATATTAAACTTAGGTCATACAGTAGGCAGAGCAATTGAAACAGTCAGTGGATACCGCCTGCTTCATGGAGAAGCACTTGGAATTGGCATGGTAGCACAGGTACGACTTGGGTACTACTATGGCTATCTTACCAAAGAAGAAATGCTTCGTGTGATAGCATTGATTCAAAAAGCAGGATTGCCAACGGATATTCCAGATTATATAGAAAAAGAAGCACTTGTAAAGAAGCTTTATACCGATAAAAAAGTGAAAGATGGAAAGTTACGCTTCGTATTCCAAAAAGGAATTGGTGATATCATGGAATTTGAGAATGAAACCTATGCAAAGCCGGTTCCAGAAGAAGATATAAGAAAAATTATCTACGAAATGTAGAATCAAGATATAAAATAGAAAAAAACAGTAATATGAAAAAACAAGAATAGAAAAAAGATAAAGACCTTGAGAGCATGTTTGAAGTATAAAACAGACATCGACCTCTGAAGGTCTTTTTTCGTTCAAATAAATGTGATTACTACCATTCTAATAAGTCTATCGGTTAATTTTTTTCCTAAAAAGATCAAGAGAAAGTGTTTTTGTAGAGATTGCAATTCCAAGATAAACAAAAGCTGCAATTGCGATGGAACAAAATAAACTTCCACCAATTTTGGTGCGGGAAGAGACAAAAGTTTTTGAAAATAGGGAAAAGAAAAATATATAAGAAACTTTTGCACTGATGCCCATTGCAACACAAATTAGGAATGGATAGAGAAATGTTTTTTTCATATTTGGAAAATACCCTGTAGTTTTATATAATTTTCTTAAATTAAGAATGCTGACCAAAATTGCATAGGCAGTAGAGGAAATTAAAAGAGCATAAACATTCAGTCCACTTAATAGTAATGGAATTAAGATCAATACGTGCAATACTAAGGCAAGAAAAGCATTCTTCATCGGAACATCTACAAGACCAAGCCCTTGCAGCGCACCATTAAACAGAGTAGAGATTCCAGTAAAAATAATAGAAAACATGCCAAATGTGAGCAAGGTTGCAGCAATGGAATTCGAAGTTCCAAATAATAGCTTCATGATTGGATCAGCTAGTACACTTAAGCCAACAGAAGCAGGTAAAATAATCAGCATACAGTAATGCAGGGCCGTCTGTATATTCTGGTTTGTTTGCATGAAATCTTTTTTTGCGTAAGAAATCGATATTTCAGGAACCAAAGCAGATACCATGGACGAGGCAAGTGCAATTGGAAGATTTGATAACGGAACATATTTTCTACTGTAAATACCAAACAAACGAACCGAAGCATTTAAGTTAGAATGCTGTAGTTTTCCTACAATATAAAAGATTTTCATATCGACAAAGGTACTGGCATTATATACAAATGTACTGATGATAACAGGAGTGACCATAAATAGCAAAAGCTGAAAAATATGAGGATAGCTCATGATATTTTTATGTGTATCCATGGACAGAGTTTTTTTGTATTTTGGATAAAAAATTAAAAATATAATTAGAATAAAAACAAGTCCAGCCAATACACCAGCACCTGTACCAAGCGCATTTCCAGCAGCACCATATTGTGCAACTTTTATGCTGTCACGGGATTTTAAATAATTTTTTGTTAAAAAATAGGAAGCCACGATGCTGATAACAGCATTTAAAATTTGTTCTACTAATTGAGATATAGCAGTTGGAATCATTGTTTTCTGAGCCTGAAAAAATCCACGAAAAACGCTTAAAATTCCAGAGAAAAAAATTGTTGGTGCAAAAATTTCCAGTGCAAGTGTAGCTTGTGGAGCATCTACAATAAGAGAAGAAAATGCAAATACAAGTATAGAAGCGATGCCTCCAATTACAATGACATATCCTAATGAACTGATGAAAAAACGATTTGCATTCTTTTGCTCATTGAGAGAAATTTTTTCAGACATTATTTTTGAAATAGCCATTGGAATACTATACGAACAAATCATAAGAACAATGCTATAGATGGTGTAGGCAGATTGGTAATATCCATTTCCCAGATCACCAATAATATTAGTGACTGGTATGATATAGATAACACCAATGATGCGAACGATAATTCCGGCAATGGATAAAAATGCTGCTTGTTTTACAAAATTTTGATTCTTGTTTTCTTTCATGTTAAACCCTATCTATTCTTTCTATAATCCTATATGTTATATTTTTTGTTTTTACAACGAGTTACCCTAAAAATAGTTCTTAATGCCTAGAAAAATCAGCAAAATCAAGGCTAAAAACAAAATTTATTGTATTCCTTTAAGACGAAAAAGGAAAGTAAAAATTTTGGAAAAAGCATCTATTCTAAAATTTATAATAAATGAAGAACTGTACTTTAGAAAAAATTCATAATTTTATTAGAACTCATTACTTTACAGTACTACTAGAACATGTTATATAATAAGGAAGCTAAAAAGCTAGTTAAGGATAAGAAATATATTTCAGTTGAATAAAAAATAGGAAAGGGAGAATCAAAATCTTTTTTCTATAAATAAATGCTACAAGTTGTTTAAAATACTGAAAATGTAAAAAGCATTAAGGCATATGCATAAATACTTTGAAAATTCTTTTTAAATGTAAGAAAAAAATATATTATTTCTAAAGTTTGACATTTATATAAAACTAGCGTATAGTAAAGAAGTTGACGCGGGGTGGAGCAGTCTGGAAGCTCGTCGGGCTCATAACCCGAAGGTCATAGGTTCAAATCCTGTCCCCGCAATTTTACCTCAGATATTATCTGAGGTTTTTTTCTATCCAAAAACAGATTATGAAAATAAACAATTATTTCTTTTCGGAGGATTAATATGCAGGAACGGTTAAATTTTTCAATGGAAAAAAGCACAAAAATTGCAGAAGGAAATACAGCAGAAATTTATGAATATGAATCAGGTAAAATCCTAAAATTATTCAAAGACGGTTATGGAAAAAGTGCTGTTGAAAAAGAATGGAAAAAAGCTTGTGAGATTCAAAAATTTCTAAAAAATATTCCAAACGTGTATGAGATAATTCAAGTACAAAAACGATATGGCATTATATATGAGAAAATAGATGGATGCACACTGCTAAAGCCTTTAGCAGGTAAACCATGGAAAGCCAGAGAAATTGGAAAGCAGATGGCCCAAATTCATAAACAAATTCATCAGCAAAACCTTGATAAACATCTCAATCAAGCTATAATAAATAAAGTAGAAGATAAATTAAAAAATGATTTTCTACATTCAACAAAACTGACAGAAAAAGAGAAAAATGAGATGATGAAGCTCCTTGTAGAACTTCCGGCAGGGAATTGCTTATGCCACATGGATTTTCATCCAGGAAATATTATGATAGCAAATCAGGAAATAAAGGTAATTGACTGGAATGATGCGGTGATGGGAGATCCACTTTGCGATGTTGCAAGAACTATGCTGCTAATAAAAAATAGCGCACAAAATGAATCGCAGATAGGAAAAAAGCTATTTGTATATTTTTTTTGCAGACAGTTGCTAATAGGATATCGAAAAGAGTATTTGAAAACGAAAAATTACAGCGCAAGCGAATTAAAAAAATGGGAGATAATACTTAGTGCGGCAAGATTATCCGAAGGAATATCAGAAAACGAAAAAACAGTTTTGAAAAGAACCGTTATAAATTATATAAAATCGCAGAAAGCAAAAAGATAGGTACCAAATAAAAGCGTAGAAGGGAAGGAATTTCATATGGAAGAAATCAAACAATTGCAAAAAATGATATCAGATTCAGATAACATTGTTTTTTTTGGAGGTGCTGGAGTTTCCACGGAGAGTCAAATACCTGATTTTCGAAGTGTGGACGGTTTGTATAATCAAGAGTACGAATATCCACCTGAAACAATTTTAAGCCATACATTCTATTTGAAAAAAACGGAAGAATTTTACCGGTTTTACCGAAATAAAATGTTGTTTTTAGATGCAAAGCCAAATGCAGCACATTTAAAACTTGCAGAACTGGAAAAAGCAGGAAAACTAAAAGCTGTGATTACACAAAATATAGATGGACTGCATCAGGCGGCAGGCAGTAAAGAAGTGCTCGAATTACATGGTAGTGTACATAGAAACTACTGTCAGTCCTGTCATAAAAGCTTTGATGCGAACTATATTTTAAATACAAAAGGGATTCCGCTCTGTGATGCATGTGGGGGAAAAATAAAACCAGATGTTGTTTTATATGAAGAAGGATTATCTGACAAAACATTAACTTCAGCCGTCGAATACATTCGAAAAGCACAAGTGCTTATTATTGGAGGAACATCTTTAGCGGTTTATCCAGCAGCAGGACTTATTGATTACTACAAAGGTGATAAACTGGTTGTTATTAATAAAGATGCAACACCAAGAGATCATCAGGCAGATTTGCTGATACAAGGTCCGATAGGTGAAATTTTAAGTCAGATAAAGGTAGATAAGAACAATGAATAAGTATTTTATACAGGTCATTGTAAAACTTATTTCATATTAAATTTTAAAGGGAATATACCAATAGAAGGAGAAATATATGCCGGAGAGAAGAATTTATGAAGTTGGAGATGTTGTAAAATTAAAAAAGAAACATCCTTGTGGAAGCTTTGAGTGGGAAATTTTGCGTGTTGGAGCAGATTTTCGATTAAAATGCATAGGATGCGGACACCAGATTATGGTAGAGCGTAAATTAGTTGAAAAAAACACGAAAGATTTAAGACATCCACAAAAAGATGAAAAATAGGAAATAGTGCTTGAATTGAAGCGATTTGTATGTTATGATTACGAACTGTATTATATTATTTAATCTTTCCTTGCTCTTTCTTCGAGAAAGGGCCAGAGACCAAAAGGAGGTACAATTCGCATGAACAAATATGAATTAGCACTTGTTGTAACTGCTAAAATCGAAGATGATGTCAGAACAGCTACAGTTGAAAAAGTAAAAGAGTACATTACACGTTTCGGTGGTACTATTACTAATGTAGATGAATGGGGTAAAAAGAAATTAGCCTACGATATCCAAAAAACAAGCGACGCTTTTTATTATTTCATTCAGTTTGACGCTGCAGCAGAAGTTCCAGCTCAGGTAGAAGAAAATATCCGTATTATGGACAACGTTCTTCGTTTCTTATGCGTTAGACAAGACGAGGCATAAATAGAAAAGAGGAGATCGTGGTATGAATAAAGTTATACTTATGGGAAGACTAACAAGAGATCCCGAAGTACGTTATGCACAAGGAGAACAGGCAACCGCAATTGCAAGATATACGATTGCTGTTGATAGAAGATTTAAACGTGATGGTGAGACACAGACAGCTGATTTTATCGGCTGTGTAGCATTTGGCCGTGCGGGAGAATTTGCTGAAAAATATTTCCGTAAAGGTACCAAAGTACTTGTAACAGGAAGAATTCAAACTGGTTCCTATATGAATAAAGACGGACAAAAAGTATATACCACGGATGTTGTAGTTGAAGAACAGGAATTTGCAGAAAGTAAAGCGGCCGGAAATGAAAACGGCGGATTTACTCCTGCAGATAACAGACCATCCCCTGCAAGTGCAGCTGGTGATGGCTTCATGAACATTCCGGATGGAATAGATGAAGAATTACCATTTAATTAGAAAAATAGGAGGTACTAAACATGGCTTTTACAAGAAACGAGAAAAGTGATGCTCCAAGAAGAAGATCTATGCATAGAAGAAAGAAAGTCTGTGTATTCTGTGGAAAAGATAATTCTATCGATTTTAAAGATGTTAATAAATTAAAAAGATATATTTCCGAACGAGGAAAAATCCTTCCAAGAAGAATCACAGGAAACTGTGCAAAACATCAGAGAGCACTTACTGTAGCTATCAAAAGAGCACGTCATATCGCTATTATGCCATACGTTACAGATTAATAGACAGGTTTTCGTGTACGAGGTTAGAAACGTCATATCATTGCGATATGGCGTTTTTTTCTTGTAATGAAGAAGGAAACGGGATATATTAAAATTATGAAATAGATGGGCACTTATATTAGAAATAATTCTACATACAAGGAGGAAATTTTATGAATATAGGAATTTTAGGAGCGGGAAATATTGCAGGTACAATGGCAAGAACATTACAAAAAACACCAGGAGTGACGTGTTACGCAGTTGCTGCAAGAGATATAAAAAGAGCAGAAAAATTTGCAGAGGAATATCATTTTGAAAAAGCATATGGTTCTTATGAAGAAATGGTTGCAGATGAAAAAGTAGAACTTATCTATATTGCAACACCACATTCATATCATTATGAACATGCAAAACTGTGTATAGAAAATAAGAAGCCAGTATTATGTGAAAAACCGTTTACAGTAAATGTAAAGCAGGCAGAAGAATTATTTCAACTAGCAAGAGAGAATGAGGTTTTTATCACAGAGGCATTCTGGTCAAGATTTTTACCAATCTATCAAAAGCTGAATGATTTATTAAAGGAAGGAATCATTGGTACTGTAAGTCAGATCAATATCAATTTTGGATTTCCTATTTCGAGAAACGAAAGAATGGAAAAACCAGAATTAGCAGGCGGTGCATTATTAGATTTAGGCGTTTATCCATTACATGTGGCAGCTATGGTATTAGGAGATAAAGTTGAAAATATTATATCAAATGCGGTACTTACAGAAAAAGGGGTTGATGCGAAAAATACAATCGTTATGACATTTCAAAATAAAGCAGTGGCTATTTTGACGAGCAATATGGAAGCTGTTATGGATAATCATATGGTGATTGCAGGTGAAAAAGGAACGATTCTTGTTGATAATCTAAATAATCCAAACTTTATTCAGGTCAAAGATGCGCAGGAGAAAGAAATTGCATTTTTTGAGAAAGAGATTCAGGTTACAGGCTATGAATATGAGGTTATAAAATCGGTTGCGGCAATCAAAGATGGAAAATATGAATGTGAAGAAATTTCACACAAAGAGACGCTTCGGATTTTGAAAATCATGGATGCATGCAGGAAAGAATGGGGATTAAAATATCCTTTCGAATAGAAAAACTCTTTCTTTCACATAGTGAAAATGCTATAATATGAAAGATAATGTGTTGCGCTTAGTGAAAAATGGGAGATTATAAAATGAAACATAATATAAAATTAAAAGGAAAACTTCGTAATTTTGTTCGTTTACCGATTCTGCTATCAGCGCTGCTCGTTCTTATGGATATACCAATGTATTATTTTGATAAGAAAGCCGCATTATATATGACGGCATTTACAGTGATATATATAGCTATATCTACAGTAGTGTGTTACCTGACAAAACCAGTGCTAGTCAATGAGCTCATCAGTTTTGCCACGCAGTACGGAACGGTGCAAAGAAAACTTTTAAATGAATTTGAAGTACCGTATGTCTTGATGGATTATAGTGGGAAAGTTCTCTGGGTCAATGAGCAGTTCACGGAATTAACTGGAAAGACAAAGGCATTTCATAAATCTATAACATCTATTTTTCCATCTATAACAAGAGAAATGATTCAAAAACAAGAAGACGACAGTGATATAGATATCAGCTGGAAGGAAAAGATTTATCGGGGAGCAATTAAAAAGATTTATTTTGATGAATTGGAAGAAACGGGAAGTATGATTCAGATTGAACGTACAGATCAGTTTTTAACCGTTTTATATCTTTTTGATGAGACGGAATTAAAAACATATATGCGGGAGAATCAGGATCAGAAAATGGTTGTTGCACTTGCATATATTGATAACTATGAAGAAGCGTTAGAAAGTATCGATGATGTAAAAAGGTCTCTTTTGACAGCATTGATAGACCGCAAAGTAACGAAATATTTTTCATCGGTCGATGCACTTGTTCGAAAAATCGAAAAAGATAAATACTTTATTGTGTTAAAAAAAATGAATCTAAAGAAACTGGAAGAGGATAAATTCAGTATTTTAGAAGATGTAAAAGCAGTAAAGGCCGGAAATGAAATGGCAGTTACATTAAGTGTTGGTGTCGGAGATAATGGAATAAGCTATAATCAGAATTTTGAATATTCCAGAATGGCGATTGACCTGGCACTGGGACGTGGTGGAGACCAGGTAGTTATCAAAGATGGCGAGGATATTTCCTACTATGGAGGAAAATCCAGACAGGTAGAGAAAATGACCCGTGTGAAAGCACGTGTGAAAGCTCATGCGCTTCGTGAAATGATGGAAAGCCGGGAAAAGGTCATGATTATGGGGCACAACATCACAGATGTCGATGCGTTTGGTGCCGCAATTGGAATATATTGTGCTGCCCGTGTGCTGGGAAAACATGCACAGATTGTTATTAATGAAGTAACAACCTCTCTTCGTCCATTGAAAGAATTTTTTACGGAAGAGAAGGGATACCCGGCAGATTTATTTATTCAAAGCGAAGAAGCACTGCAGGTTGTAGACAAGAATACCCTCGTTATGGTAGTAGATACAAACAGGCCAAATTATACAGAGTGTCCGGGACTTCTAAATAAAACAAAGAGTATCGTGGTATTTGACCATCATAGACAAAGCAGTGATGTCATTGAAAATCCAGTACTGTCTTATCTTGAACCGTATGCATCTTCAACTTGTGAAATGGTGGCGGAAGTGTTACAGTATTTTTCGGATAATATACATTTAGAGCCACATGAAGCAGATTGCATTTATGCAGGAATTTTGATTGATACAAATAATTTTATGACAAAAACAGGAGTGCGTACTTTTGAAGCAGCTGCGTACTTAAGGCGTTGTGGCGCAGAAGTTACAAGAGTCCGTAAATTACTCCGAAATGATATGGGAGCCTATAAGGCGAGAGCAGAAGTTGTTCGTCACGCGGAAGTATACAGAGGTGCGTTTGCCATTTCGGTATGCCAGGCTGCTGACCAGCTGGAAAGCCCAACGATTGTAGGTGCCCAGGCAGCAAATGAATTACTAAACATTATTGGAATCAAAGCGTCCTTCGTTTTAACAGAATACCAGGGAAAAATCTATGTAAGTTCACGCTCCATAGATGAAATCAATGTGCAGCTTATCATGGAAAAATTGGGCGGTGGCGGTCATTTAAGTGTTGCTGGTGCCCAGCTTTCGAATGTAAATGCGGAAGAAGCGAAGCGAATGATTCAAAAGACAATTGATATTATGATTAAGGAAGGAGAAATAGATTCATGAAAATCATACTACTAGAAGATGTAAAAACATTAGGAAAAAAAGGACAGGTCGTAGATGTTAGCGATGGTTATGCAAGAAACATGATTTTACCAAAAAAACTTGGTATGGAAGCAACTGGTAAAAATTTAAATGATTTAAAATTACAAAGTCAGCATAACCAAAAAATCGAAGAAGAAAATTTGGAAAAGGCGAAAGAATTAGCCAAAGACCTGGGAAATAAATTTGTAGAAGTGAAAATAAAGTCAGGAAAAGATGGCAAGACATTTGGTTCTGTATCAACAAAAGAAATCTCTGTGGCAGCAAAAGAACAATTAGGGCTTGAATTAGATAAAAAGAAAATGGTTTTAAATGATGGAATCAAAGCACTTGGAACTTATGAAGTAACTGTAAAAATTCATCCAAAAGTGAATGGGATTTTACGTGTAAAAGTAACAGAACAATAAAAGTCCGCAAAAAGACTAGCAACAGGAGGATTCTTCATGGAAGAGGCTCTCATAAAACGAGTGATGCCCAATAGCTTAGAAGCGGAGCAGTCCGTTATAGGTTCTATGATTATGGATAAAGAAGCGATAATCGTAGCAAGCGAAACCCTTATAAAAGAAGATTTTTATCATCAGCAAAATGCAGTACTATTTGAGGCAATGGTGGCTTTGTTTAATGAAGGACAACCTGTGGATTTGATAACTTTACAAAACAAATTAAAGGAAGTCGGAGCGCCTCCAGAGGTAAGTAGTTTAGAATTTGTAAGAGACCTGATTACAGCAGTGCCGACATCAGCAAATATTAAGTATTATGCTGGGATTGTAAAAGACAAAGCAGTACTTAGAAAATTAATCAAGGTTATGGAAAAAATTGAAAATCAGTGTTTCCTTGGGAATGAAAACTTAGAACTTATACTGGAAGAAACGGAAAAATCGGTTTTTGACTTATTGCAAAACAGAGGAAGTAGTGATTTTGTTCCAATAAAGCAGGTTGTTATTAACGCATTGGAAAAAATTGAACAAGCTTCCAAACAAAAAGGAAATGTAACAGGTATTGCAACAGGGTTTGTGGATTTAGACTATAAGATGGCAGGATTTCAACCGGCTGATTTAATCCTTATTGCAGCGCGTCCTTCTATGGGTAAAACAGCGTTTGTCTTAAATATAGCCCAATATGCAACATTTCATAGTGATTTAACAACAGCTATATTTTCTTTGGAAATGTCAAAGGAACAGCTTGTGAATCGACTTTTTGCATTAGAATCCCGTGTAGATGCGCAGGCGATTCGTTCTGGTAATTTAGAGGATTCTGATTGGGAAAAATTAATTGAAGGAGCGGGAACTATTGGTAAATCAAACCTGATTATTGATGATACCCCAGGTATTTCAATTTCTGAATTAAGAAGCAAATGTCGTAAGTATAAGTTGGAACACGATTTAAAAATTGTCATTATTGATTACCTGCAATTGATGAGTGGTTCCGGGAGAAACAGTGATTCAAGGCAACAGGAAATATCGGATATATCCCGTTCTTTAAAATCGCTTGCAAGGGAATTAAATGTACCAGTTGTTGCATTGTCACAGTTAAGCCGTGCTGTTGAACAAAGGCCAGATCACAGACCAATGCTGTCAGATCTTCGTGAATCTGGAGCAATTGAGCAGGATGCCGATGTTGTAATGTTTATCTATCGTGATGACTATTATAATAAGGATTCAGATAATAAAAATATAGCAGAAATAATTCTGGCAAAACAAAGAAACGGTCCGATTGGTACAGTAAATCTGGTATGGTTACCACAATACACCAAATTTGCAAATATGGAACGACGTTAGAACATTTTGTAAAGAAAAATACAAGAAAAAATGCATAAAAAAAACCGTTGCAAAAGCAACGGTTTTTTGTGAATTAACCTTGAGAAATAGCTCCTGTAGGACATGCTCCTGCACATGTTCCACAATCAACACAAGCGTCTGCGTCGATAACATACTGTGAATCACCAGCAGAGATAGCTCCAACTGGACATTCTCCTTCACATGTTCCACACATAACACAAGAATCAGAAATAACGTATGCCATATTCTTTTCCTCCTTCAAATCTTTCATTATTAGTTTAGCTATAGTTTATAGCTTAAATCATATTCTAATACAAAAAAGGGCTTTAGACAAGTATTAAATCTAATACGAAAAAACGCAGAAATTTATAGAAATCTATACAAAAAAAGGAAGGATTGCATCTTTATAAAAAAGGTATTATAATAACATAACCACATCAACAATTTAAGGAGGAAAAAGAAATGGCAGCACAGGTTTCAAAAGCAACCATGATTGGTGAATTGCTTATGATTAACGAAGGTGTAGCACCGATTCTTTTGAACATAGGAATGCATTGTTTAGGATGCCCATCTTCTCAAATGGAAACAATTGAAGAAGCAGCTATGGTTCACGGAATTGATGCAGATGCACTTGTTTTGGAAATCAATGATTTCTTAACACAAGCTTAATATGTTATAGCAAATAAAAAGGAGTATCCATTTATTGGATACTCCTTAATTTATTTGTTAAATTTCAGCTAAGAGCTGTAATGCTTTTTCTTTCAAAATAATATCGAAATGTTCTTCAAAATAAGCTTCCTGACTTTGCGAGTACTTCTCCTGACGTCCGTATTCAGAAAGTATATTGCAGACTTTATTGAATTCTTCCGGTGTATGAGATCCTTTTTTTACGATCAGATACAATTTATGGGTAGATTGTTCTTTGTAGAGGGTGTTTCTTTCATTATAAAAATTTTTTAAAACTTTTGAAAGGCGTTCTACTTCCGTTAAATGATGAAATACGAATAACTTAGATAAGTTAACTAAAACCTCAGCAGGTATACTTTGCTGCTTTCTATCATCCTTTGGAGCATCAATGGTCTGGTTTAGTGGGATGAAATCTTCCGACGTTATTTTTTCCTCTTTTTTATCTTCTTCTTCTGGTGTCTTGCTTTTTTGAATTTTCTTAAACATATCAAGAATGTCATCGGCACCTTCTGAATGGACGGAAGAATCACTATTTATTGTAGTATCATATCCATTCTCATAATCTGGATCAGAGAACTTGGAAAAGCGAGTATCTAATTCATCTGGATATTCGACTTTGGTAATAATTAAAATAATAGAATCAGAAGAAATTGGGACAGCTTCAATCATAAGTGGGATATCTTCAGTTTCAAAGCCTAGCTCAAAAGCTGCCTGTTGCATCATTTCACGAAACAATGCTTTTGCATTCTCTGTGCCATACGCAAGTTCACTTAACTTTAACTGGCGGTCAGCTAAATCCTCTCTGGTTAGGGTGCATCGGATCTGGTTGTCATTTACTTTTTCAATTTTCATATTTATCACTTCCTTTTCTTTTAAAATTTATAGGATTAAACTACTAGTTATATTATAAGCAATTTCAAAAAAGAAGTAAAGTAAGGTAAAAAATAGTAAGTGCTTCTTTTTGTAATGCAAGTATATATAATAAAAAATATGAAGTCAATATACAAGGTTTAGAAATATATTAAATATGTATAAAAAGTATGAAATCTTCCGTAAATTGTTGCAATAATAGATACAATATGTTATATTCTGCACATGAGATGCTTTTCTGATTTTGAGAAAGGCGCAGTAATGAATCAAATAATTTTGTTTGGCAAATACAAAGTAATATCCCTGCTGGGAGCAGGCGGATTTTCAAAAGTATATTTGGTCGAACATCTTAAACTTAAGGCATATCGTGCAATGAAACAGGTCAAAAAAGCACAATCTGACATGCCGGATTTCCTAAAAGAAGCAAATCTGTTAAAAAATCTAAATCATCCCGGAATTCCAATTATTTATGATTATGAAGAAGATGAAGAATATCTTTATCTATTTGAGGAATTTATCGAAGGTGAATCATTAGACGAATTTATACCCCAGAACAAAAATCTTACGATGGAAGAGATTCTCATCTTTGGACTGCAACTATGCAGTATTTTAGAGTATCTTCACGAGCAAAAACCAGATCCGATCGTTTATCAGGATTTCAAACCAGAACATGTATATATTTGTAAAAATCAAGTTAAACTTGTTGATTTTGGTTTGGCAGTTCCACTGAATGAAAAAAACGAAATTTTAGATCAGGTATATGGAACAAAAGAATACTGTGCACCGGAAAAGCTAGCCTTAAATCATCTTGGTATAGTCTCAGATATCTATGGTGCAGGTAAAATGTTGCAGTATTTTTTCTCGGGTATAGAGAAGAAAAAGCAAACGATTGCGTTACATCAAATCGTAGAAAAAGCAATTCAAAAAGATTCTGATAAACGTTTTCAAAGCGTTGAGGAATTAAAAAAAGCGCTGAATCAGGCATTGACAGATGAAATCAGTATGAAAAAAGAATTCAAAAAGCATCTCATAAAAAAAATCGCAGTAGGATCTGGTCAAAGCAGAATAGGTGCAACACATTTTTCAATTGCAATTAGCAGCTATTTAAACGTCCACGGAATATCCAATTGCTATGAAAATCAATCAAATGCAAAAGAGACTGAACGATCTACAGAGCATTTTCTCCTATCATCTATGAAATCTAAGAGACACAAATCATTTTTATTTTCTCCACTTGAAAAAAAGAAAGAAGAAAGCATAAAAATATTAGATTATGGTTTTGGAATAAAAGATATGATGGAATTTTTAGAAGCAGATGTATGTATTTTACTTTTAGGAAGCAGAGAATGGGAATTAAAATATTCGTATCAACTGTATGAGAAATTTCAGTTTTGCAAAAATATTATTTTCGTATGTAATTGGGGTGATGTGGCTGCCGCAAGGAAAATAGCAAAACGCATCGGGCATAAAGTATATTGTTTTCCGCTAGATGCAAATCCGCTTTGCCATAATGATGAAAAAGAGAAATTTTTTTCCTACATGCGCAAAAAAGAAGGGTGGTGACAAAATGAAGCGATTTTTTCGGGAAAAAGGTAGTAAGACAATTGTGATTGGTGTAATTGGAACGCATGCAGGTACCGGTGTAACTCATTTTTCCATAGCTTTAGCAAATTACATTTCCAGTGTAGTGGCTAAAGAGGTTATATACCTTTCAATGGATCATAAAAAAGAGCTACAGAATTTTATGGGAAGTGAGCAAAAAAAGTTTGAAATCATGGGAGTTTCTTATCTTTCGGATGCAACTTCAATAGAATTGTCAGAAGAATGGAACAATATCTACGATTATATGATTCTGGATATGGGACATAATTATGAGAATAACCGTACAGAATTTTTACGCTGCGATAAGAAAATTATTATCGGTTCGTTAAGTCCTTGGAAAAAGCAATATTATGATACGATTATGCACAGCATAGAGGTTGAAAAAAATTATAAGAATTGGGATTATTATGCAATATTTGGGATAAAAGAAGATAAAAAAGAATTTAAGAAAAAATTTGACATTTCGATAAGGACACTTCCTTTTTTAGAAGATTCGTTTCATATAAAAAAAGAACAGTACGCTTTCTTTCAGGAAGCATCATTTTTTTCGTAATTCATTTTAACTATGTAATAATTCATAAAATCAGAGCGTAGTTGAAATGACTTAAATGGTAATAGCCATGTAAATCTTCATCAAAGTCCGTAACAAATGAATTAAAAGATATAAGTAATACAATTGGAACAAAAGATTAATAATACAATTTAAAACAAAAGATTAATAATACAATACAAAAAGACTTTTGAAAATCAAGAAAGTTCTTATAAATCAAAAGTCAAAAATATAATGCAAAAATTTGCTTTGCAAGTTGGTAAAAACAAAATAAAATAAATATGCCGATTGTACTTGTAATAGCGGATTGTACCTTCAAATTCTGAAAAAGAGATCCTCAATGTCTGTTTCAGAAGAGTAGCTGCAGAGAAAAAGATTACTCTGCGGCTACTTCCTTTTTAAAGTAAAATAATGAAATTGCGATATACAAACTAGAAAGACTATTTTGTAAAAAAAGATTTTTTGAGAAAAAATATTATACTGATAAGTAATTTGTGTTACAAAAAAATCTATTTCGGAAGATTCTCCAAAACCAACAAATCCTATGATTCACTATAAAGGTATGTTATAATGTCCAAAGAAAATGGCGATGAAAATAACTAGGAGGGTACATGTTAAAGAAAAGATTTATTCCGATAGTCACAGTTCTTGGACTTATTATAATAGTACTTTTTTTAAGTCTTGTAGGGAAATTTATATCAAGATATATACCGACAGATAAAACAGAAAGTCTGACAACGTATTACAATCTGGCATCGGATGGAGAAATGGCAGTCGTATACAATGATAAAGTGATGAAATTTACTGGAATATATGTAAATGGTCATGCTTATTTAGACTATAATATCGTTCATGATTACTTAAATCAGCGATTTTATTTAGATAAAAATGAAAATTTACTTTTATATACAACACCTACAGATTTAATAACTATAACACCGGATTCTTCGAATTATTCTGTTTTTGGTACCGCAAAAACAACAGATTATGCAATCTCCACAACTCAGAATCAGACGCTTTATATAGCACTTGATTTTGTAAAACAGTATACAAAGATGAATTATTCTTACTATAGTTCACCAGACAGAGTGGTGATTTCTACAGATTATAAAGAGCAATCAAAGGCAACAATAGCTAATGATACACAGATTCGACATCGTGGTGGAGTGAAAAGTCTTATTTTAAAACAAATGAAAAAAAGCGAAACAGTTACGGTGCTTGAAAAAGGAATTAATTGGGCAAAAGTCGCAACTGCAGATGGAATTATAGGTTACTTAGAAAGCAATAAGCTTTCAAAAATAAGCAAAGTAACACCTACGAGTGATTTTAAAGAAGAATTTAAACATAACCTAAAGAATTCCAAAATAAATATGGCATGGAATCAGGTAACAAATCAAAATGCAAACACCAAAATAGCAAGTGTTCTAGCATCCACCAAGGGAGTAAATGTAATTTCTCCAACCTGGTTTTACTTAAATGACAATAATGGTGGAATCGCATCACTTGCAAGTGCAGATTATGTAAACTATTGTCATCAGAATCACGTTGAAGTATGGGGGCTGGTTTCGAATCTGGAAAATAAGAAAGTGGATTCAACAAAGATACTTACACATACGTCTCTCAGACAAAATCTTGAGAATCAGATACTGAATCAGGCCGTAACGTATGGATTAGATGGAATAAATTTAGATTTTGAAGCACTCAGTTCAGATGTTGGTGATGGTTACATTCAGTTTGTGAGAGAGTTGTCCTTACTTTGCAGACAAAAAGGAATTGTGCTGTCTGTAGATAATTATGTGCCGACAGCAGGAAGCATGTTTTATAACAGGGCAGAGCAGTCTGTGTTTGCAGATTATGTTGTGATGATGGGATATGACGAGCATTATACAGGAACTGCCTCTGGTTCTGTAGCATCAATTAGCTATGTTAAGCAGGGGATAGCCGATATGATTTCACAGGGGGTTCCAGCAAATCAGATTATTTTAGGTATGCCATTTTATACAAGAGTATGGGCAGAAACAACAAAAAGCAGTGCGGGAGATACCGCAGCAGCGGCCTCGAATGATACGTCAGCCGATGTAAATACAGCAAGTCAGACCATGGGAATGGATGATGTTCAAAGTCTGATTCAGAAAAATAATGCAAAAGAAACCTGGTCAGATAAAGATGGACAAAATTATGTAGAATATACCAATCAAAATGTAACATATAAAATCTGGGTTGAAGATGCAAAATCATTATCCTTAAAATTACAGCTGATGAATGATGATAAATTAGCGGGTGGATCTTTTTGGAAGTTAGGTTTGGAAGATAGTTCCATATGGGATACCATAACTCAGTATATGTCAAAATAAGAGAAAAAACATGCAAAAGCAAGGAGGCAAAGGCAATGAATGTAACCGATACAGTCATGATTGAAATGATAAAATATTATCAAAATGACCCAAAACGAATACAGCATTTTACCAAAGTTCATGCATATGCCTCTTTGATTGGAAGGATGGAAGGACTTGAAAAAGAGGTTCAAAGGATACTGGAACTAGCAGCACTTGTTCATGATATAGGGATAAAACCAGCAGAAGAAAAGTACCATGACTGCAACGGAAAATTACAGGAACAAGAAGGTCCGGCACCAGCAGAAGAACTTTTAAAGAAAGCAGATGTGGACATTCAAGATATAGACAGAATCAAGTATCTGATAGCACACCATCATACCTATAGCAATATAGATGGCATGGATTATCAGATATTAGTAGAAGCAGACTTTCTGGTTAATTTATACGAAGATGGACTAAATAAAGAAAATATATATGCAGTCAGAGAGAGCGTTTTTAGAACCAATTCTGGAATTCAGATTTTAAATGAAATGTTCGGATTAGAAATATAAAAAAGCTATAAATATCTAAAAAAGATAATAAAAAAGGAAAATACACATATAGGATGGTACGAATAAAGTATTCGTAGTCTCAGAAAGTATATTTTCCTTTTTAAAATCTATGAGAACATAAAACTAAATAGTTGAAAAATGATATGCTGTTTTAGAACGAAACGTTTCATTTGTTTTTAAAACAACAGATGGAAAATGATCTATGTGGCATGAATCCGGATAATGCTGTGTCTCTAAGCAAACGCTGGAAAATGCTTTATAATGAACATCATTTTTCCCGCTTTGCTGAAATTGATAACAAGGAATATAGAGCTGTAATCCGGGCTGATCGGTAAAACATGTCATTCGGATTCCTGTTTTCTTCGTTTGCAAAACGGCAGCTTCTCTAAAACCGGTACCGTTGATTACAAAATTATGATCATAGGTTCCTGAGATTTGAAATTGAGAATCGTTATTTTCTATATCTTTTCCCAGTTGTTTTAACTTACGAAAATCAAAAGGGGTTTTTTCTACAGAAATATAGTTTCCTGTTGGAATCTGAGCAAAATTCAATTCGGTAATTGTATCGGATTCTAAGGACAGCTCATGATCTAATACCGTGTCATCACCTTGACCGTTTAAATTAAAGTAGCAATGATTCGTTAAATTAAGAATAGTATCGGCATCAGTACTTGCTTCGTAAGAAATCAAAAGTTCATTGTCTTCGCTCCAGGTATAAGTAACTGAAATTTTTAAAGTTCCAGGATATCCTTCTTCCCCATTATAAGAGATTCTGGATAAAATCAGTTTATCATCATCAAGTTTTACATCCCAAAGTCTTGTGGCAAAACCAGAAGGACCACCATGCAGGTGATTCGGACCATTGTTGGTAGCTAATGGATATTCTGTTTCATTTAACACAAAGGAGCCACCAGCAATACGATTTGCGTAACGTCCAACAACAGCGCCAAGGCTGGCATCGTCTTTAAGATATTCATCGAAATTTTTTAGACCTAAAGCAACATCTGTTAAATTTTCATTTTTATCTGGAACAAAGATTTCTACAATACGGCAACCATAGTTCGTAATTGAGACAGAAGCGCCAGAAGAATTTTCCATTCGATATAGATAAGCAGTTTCATTTTCTGCAGTTGTGCCAAATGAAGCTTTCGTTATATTCATAAATATTTTCCTCCAAACTGGATTGTTGTGAATAATACCACTAACGTGCATATTATGACACACTTATAAAAAGCTGGCAAGTAGGTTGCCTTATTTTAGCAAAGTGATATAATATTTAATGGAATTATGTGGTTTTATAATAGAAAGAAAAGGCAAAAATATGAAAACAAAAATAGTTGCGATCAATGCAAATGCAATTGATTTTGATAAAATAAAAGAGGCTGGAGATATTTTGATAGCCGGAGAATTAGTCGCATTTCCCACAGAAACAGTTTACGGGCTTGGAGGGAATGCACTTTCACCAGAGGCTTCCAGAAAAATATATGCTGCAAAAGGGAGACCATCAGATAATCCCCTGATTGTACATATTACAAATATGCAGGATTTTGAAAAAATAGCAATGGAAGTACCACAGACAGCATACCAGTTAGCGGAGGCTTTCTGGCCAGGACCACTTACAATGATTGTGAAAAAAAGCAAGCTTGTTCCATTTGAAACAACAGGCGGGATGAATACCGTAGCGATTCGAATGCCTTCACACCCAATAGCAAAGCAACTCATTGATATGGGGGGAGGGTTTATTGCAGCACCAAGTGCGAATACATCAGGCAGACCAAGTCCGACACTTGCGAAACATGTACAGGAGGATCTGGAAGGAAAAATTTCCATGATTATTGATGGAGGTGAAGTTGGAATTGGCATAGAGTCTACGATTGTGGATTTATCAGAAGGAATTCCAACAATTTTACGTCCAGGATATATTACCAAAGAGATGATGCAAAAAGTAATTGGTACAGTCCAAATTGATCCAGGAATTATTTCATCCGATTCTTTACAAAAACCAAAAGCACCTGGAATGAAATATAAGCATTATGCTCCAAAAGCAAATCTTGTTATAGTGGATGGCATGGAACAAAATGTTATAGATAAAATCAATATATTAGTTAAAAAAGATATTGAAAAAGGGAAAAAAGTAGGCATAATAGGAACAGACGAAAGTGTTAGTTTTTACAACGAGGGGATAATTTTAAGTATAGGGGTGAGAAAAAAGGAAGATACAATTGCACAGCATTTGTATGCTATCCTAAGAGAATTTGATGATATGGATGTAGAGATGATATATTCAGAAAGTTTTGCAACCCCAAGAATCGGTTCAGCAATTATGAATCGCCTTCTTAAGGCAGCAGGACATCAGATCATCCATGTCTAAAGGAGGGCTTCTATGAAGATATACAAACGTATTATCTTTGTTTCAGAAAGTGGAACATGCCGCGCCCCTATGGCAGCCGGAATATTAAATGAATGCACTTTAAAGCATTCAATTGAAATTTTTTCACGCGGATTAGTAGTTTTATTTCCAGAACCATTGAATCAGAAGGCAGAAGCTGTTATGATAAGCAATGGAATTTTAATGGATAACTTTACGTCAACACAGCTGGCAGAAGAAGATATCATTCCAGACACGCTGATTCTTGTATTAGAAGAAGCTCAAAAACAAAAGATTTTTGAAAACTATAAGAGCACAAGCGAGGATGACGTTTTTGTATTGACAGAACTTGTAGGAGACGAACTTGAAATTATAAACCCTTATGGTGGAAATCTGCGCTCATATGGGCTGTGTTATGAAATGTTAAGCAAAACTATTAAAAAATTAGTAAAATTAATAAATGAAGGAGATTAAGAAATGTCAAAAGTAGTAGTAATGGAACACCCGTTAATTCAGCACAAAATAGGATGGGCAAGAAGAAAAGATACTGGATCAAAGGAATTCCGTACATTGATTAGTGAAATTGCCATGTTAATGTGCTATGAAGCTACCAGAGATTTGAAGCTTAGGGATATTGAGATTGAAACACCTATCTGCAAAACAATTGTAAAAGAATTAAAAGGCAAAAAACTTGCGATTGTGCCTATCCTACGAGCAGGTCTTGGAATGGTTGATGGTATGCTTGCAATGATTCCAGCAGCAAAAGTTGGACATATTGGATTATATCGTGACCCAGAAACATTGGAACCAGTAGAATATTACTGCAAACTTCCAGAAGATTGCAGTGAACGTGAGGTCTTTGTTGTGGATCCTATGCTTGCTACAGGTGGATCTTCCATTGCGGCCATTCAGATGCTAAAAGACAAGGGTGTTAAAAATATCCATTTTATGTGTATTTTAGCTGCACCAGAAGGTGTAAAAAGAATGCAGGCTACGCATCCAGATGTAGATATTTACGCTGGTGCATTAGATGAAAGATTAAATGATCATGGATATATTATTCCGGGTCTTGGAGATGCCGGAGATCGTATTTTTGGTACAAAATAGATTGGAGTATAGCCTGTGAGTGAGAAAAGATTGGATTATATCAGCTGGGATGAATATTTTATGGGAGTTGCATTTTTATCTGGTATGAGATCAAAAGATCCACATACACAGGTTGGCTCTTGCATTGTCAGTGAAGACAATAAGATTTTATCGATGGGTTATAATGGCTTTCCCAAGGGATGTTCCGACGATGAATTTCCATGGACAAGAGACATGGAGACGGAAGATAATAAATATTTTTATACAACGCATAGTGAATTAAATGCAATATTAAATTACAGAGGTGGAAGTTTCGAGGGAGCCAAAATTTATGTCTCGTTATTTCCGTGTAATGAATGTGCGAAAGCAATTATCCAGTCTGGCATAAAAACAGTCGTATATGATGACGATAAATATGCACATACGCCGGCAGTTATCGCTTCAAAACGAATGTTTGATGCGGCAGGTGTAAGATATTATCGATATCAACATACGAATCGGGAAATCAAAATTAGCTTATAGTTATGTATTATTAAGAGAATATCACAAAGTAGCGGAAGTAAAGTTATGGAGTGGTATTCTTTTTTGTATACAAAATCATATATAAGATTATATATAGGCAATTGCGAAACTCATTTTAAATGAATTTTTAAAGTGAATCTTACCAAAAGAAGGCTCCGAATGCGGTGGCAAATCGCCATTCTTTTGGTAAATTCACCTAATATATCAAGTACTTTAAATTGTTTCGCAAATACCTATAAGATTATATATACAAGACAGGATTCTCTTTGTAAAAGTATTTCAGAAAAACAAAAAAAATGATACAATAAAAAAATGAGAATAGGAGGTATTTTTCATATGGATAAAGCAAAGGTATATTTTACGACATTTAAAACAAGTGATAATGAAAACTTGTTACAAAAATTAAATCGACTGATTGTTCGGGCAGGACTTAAAGAAATAGATTTTACAGATCGTTATGCAGCAATTAAAATACATTTTGGGGAAATGGGAAATCTGGCATTTTTACGCCCTAACTATGCAAAAGTGGTGGCAGATCTGGTAAAGGAATGTGGAGGGAAACCATTTTTAACAGATTGTAATACCCTTTATGTAGGAAGTAGAAAAAATGCGCTTGATCATATGGATACAGCTTATGCAAATGGATTTTCACCGTTCTCAACGGGCTGCCATGTGATTATTGCAGATGGATTAAAGGGAACGGATGAACAGCTTGTTCCAATCAATCTGGAATATGTAAAAGAAGCAAAAATCGGAAGAGCAATCATGGATGCGGATGTTTTTATTACACTTACCCATTTTAAAGGGCATGAAGCAACTGGATTTGGTGGAACTCTAAAAAACATTGGAATGGGATGCGGATCAAGAGCAGGAAAAATGGAACAGCATAGTGACGGGAAGACATTTGTTCTTGAAGATAAATGCATAGGATGTGGTGCCTGTGTGAGGATTTGTGCTCACGATGCACCCAAAATTGTAAATAAAAAGGCACATATTGATTTGGAAAAATGTGTGGGGTGCGGCAGATGCATCGGAGTCTGCCCAAAAGATGCCGTTGTCCCAAATGGTTCTAGCTCTAATGACATTTTGAATCGAAAAATAGCAGAATATTCTTATGCAGTATGTAAAGACAGACCATGTTTTCATATTTCTTTGGTTTGTGATGTATCACCAAACTGTGACTGCCATGCAGAAAACGATATACCAATTATTCCAGATGTAGGTATGTTTGCTTCTTTTGACCCAGTAGCACTTGATGTAGCTTGTGCCGATGCGTGCAACCGCCAGCCAGTTATTTCAAAAAGTATACTGGATGAAAACCACAAGCAAGCACATGAATTAAAGGAGCATAACCACGACCACGAATCCGGCGATCATTTTCATATGGTGCATCCAGATACAAACTGGAAATCCTGTATTGAGCATGCGGTGAAAATAGGTCTTGGAACCAATCAGTATGAACTTATCGAGATTTAAAAGAAATAGAAACTGGGTTTTTGTTTTCATTTGCTTCCTGCTTTTGCAACAGTCAAATTTTGTGTATGCGAAAGAAAGTAAGGATATTCCTTCGAAAGCGTACTTTATAAAATATGGCTATGAACAAAATCAGAAAATTGGATATCTGGATAAGGACATTCTATCTAAGGATATCACAGTAAAATCAACGAATAAAAGTTGCAGATATCAGGAAAATCCAAGTGGAAATTTAGTGGCAGATGCATATTTATATACGGCAAAAAACATAGAAAATCAGCAAGGGGAAAATGTTTCGTTTTCCCTTGTTTCAGATGCCGCTCTTTTCGGTGGATTAAAAAAAGGATCTGTTACGACAGGGGATTGTTTTAATCTGTTAGAAAATGCATATATCCAAAATAAAATTTTGACAAATCCATTATTGGTTGTATATCTATCAGGAGAAGACCTTTTGAATATTTTTGAGATGAGCACAACCGTTCCAAAAACAATGTCCCAGCTAAATTTTTCCGAAAGTGGACTTTTATACACATACAACCCAAACAGATTTTTGTTTAGTAAAGTTATAAAATTAGAAACTTATGATGAAAAGGATCGTCTCGATAAGGCGAAACTCTATTCGGTAGCAATGGATTATTTTACAGCAAAGCAGATTCAGACAATCAAAGCTAATTCTTATGGATTAATTGATGTGGTTTTAAAAAATCAGAATGGCACAGAAATCAAGGATCTTACGCAGGTCATGATAAAGCAAAAAAATAGAAACATCGAATCTTGGGAAAGTATTGCAATATATTTGAAATCCTTATCGCCAGAGCAGGAAGCCAAAAACGAAGGCAGCAATGTAATAAAAAAGTATCAAAAACCGCAAGGGAAAATAGAAATATATAATAGTAAAAATATAAATGATATTTTTAAAAATCCAAGCAGTTATATGAAATTGTTTTTTGGAATATTTGCAATAAGTGCAATGCTGATTATTTTTTTGCTGTTTTTGATAAGAAGACTCATTTTGCAGATAGTTCACTATCGCGAACAGTTCTATGAAATCAAAAACAAAATAGACAAATAAAAGCGAACATGATATATTGAAATTCATAATTTAAAGTAATAATAAAGAAATTTATTGATATAAAATCATGCAAAGGAAGATTCATATGAGTACGCAGGATCAATTAGAAAAAACGTTAAGACAAATTCATATTTTACTTTCTAAAGGGGAAGCTTTTAACCATTCTGATGATAAAGTGGTAATCAGCAGACGTGAAATGATTGCTTTATTAAATGATTTAAATCAACATATTTATCAGATGATGGATGATTATGAACTTACAAAACAAAGCAGGGATAAAGCAGAGCGCGAATTTAAACGCCGTGGCGAAAAACTGATGAAAAATGCAGAACAAAAAGCAGAAGATGTTTATGCAGCATCTGTTTTGTACACAAATGAAGCTTTAGGTCATATCCAAAGAATTATCGATGGAGCGAATGTATCCATGAAAGATATATTGCTTACCATGAGTGATGAGATTGAAAAGCAAAAAGACACAGTAAAAGGAAATCAGCTGGAACTGGAAAGTCAGCTTCATGACATGGCAGATACCAAAAAATATTTACAGATGATTGATAACAGAAATCGGGAACTGGAAAAAGAACAATTACAAACACGACAGGTAATGCATAAAAAGGAGCCAAGAACTCCGTTTCCAAAGCCTGAAATAAAAATAAATGAATCCTATTTCAAACAAAATAACATTCCACTGGAAGAAGAGAAAAAAGCAAAAGACGAGATAACCGAAAAAGTGATAAAAGAATCACCTCAGATTAAGGTGAATCTGAACGCAAAATATTTTCAGTGGAAAGAAAAAGAAAAACCACATACAGATGAAAACCAGATTGATTTAAACAAAGAAGACCTATCTTAAGATAGGTCTTCTTTGAAATTAACTAAAGTTTCATGTGTATCCAAAATTGATAAATTTCCTTTTGCAATCTGATCATTTATGACTTCCATATAAACAACAGCTTTGTTTTGCAAAAATTCGTCAGTGCTGTTTATACAGGATTTTAAATAAGCTGCCAAAGCATACCTTTCTTTAAAGGGATCTAAAAAAGAAGTGATATTTTCTTTGCATTGTTTAATATCAAGAAAATTAACAGGTTCAATCTGAATAATAAAACCATTATGAACCTCTTCTTTATAAAAAAAGCTATCACCCTTTACTGGATGTATAAAAGAAAGCATAGCATTTTTTTTCATAGACAGAATCATTTTGATTTTCTGCGATTCATGAAAGCCTAAATATATTATGAAAGCAAAAACAAAAGAATAAAAGATAAATGAAATAGAATCAGAAAGTAAAGCTTCATAGCGTAAAAATCCCATGAAAATGAGAATTCCAGCCAAGGCAAGACAAAACAGAGGGCGAAACCAAAGATTACCAATTAAGGTTTTTCGGAAAGTTTTGAAATCTGAATCTTTTAAAGGAACGAAAGCATAATGTCTTTTCATAGGGACACCTCCATTTCTATGTTCGTTTCTTAACTCTATTTTAAAATGAGAAAAATTGATTGTCAATCATACGGTAACGGAAGTTGATTGTAAAAAACAGGTACGAATAGTATAATAATTGCAATTCGTACAAATATCAAATGAAAATTAATTAAATTTTAAGAACTACCCAAAAGCATATTCAAGAATAACCGATAAAATGAAGGGAAAGAAAGGATTGGGAAAAATATGAATATTTTAGTATGTGATGATGATAAAGAGATCGTAGAAGCAATCGATATTTACCTTCAACAGGAAGGATATAAGATTTTGAAAGCATATGACGGACAGGAGGCACTTGAAATCTTAAAAGCGCAGGAGGTTCACCTTCTCATTATAGATATTATGATGCCAAGATTAGATGGAATACGGGCAACCCTAAAGATACGGGAAGAAAGCAGCATCCCAATTATTATTTTATCTGCCAAATCAGAGGATACGGACAAAATTTTGGGATTAAATGTGGGAGCAGATGATTATGTAACAAAGCCATTTAATCCATTAGAGCTTGTTGCCAGAGTAAAATCCCAGTTAAGACGTTATACCAAGCTTGGAAATGCAGCAGAAAATGGAAATGCAGTCTATTCCGTAGGTGGATTATCCATGAATGATGATTTAAAAGAAGTTACAGTTGATGAGGAAGTTGTAAAACTGACCCCAATTGAATATAATATTTTGCTTTTACTTGTAAAAAACCAGGGTAAAGTATTTTCTATTAACCAGATTTATGAAAATATCTGGAATGAAGATGCAATTGGAGCAGATAATACAGTAGCGGTTCATATCCGGCACATCCGTGAAAAAATCGAAATCAATCCCAAAGAACCACGTTATTTAAAAGTAGTCTGGGGTGTAGGATACAAGATTGATAAGAGCTTATAAGAAAGGTCCCTTAGAATGAAAAAATTACGGTATACAACCGGAATGAAAATCAGCTTTGTACTTTTTCAACAGATTTTTGCAGCACTTATTATCATCATGATTGTTCTTTTAAGTACACTATTTCAAAGAAAAATGTTTGATACAAGTAATCTGTTAAACAATAAATTTGCAAATTCGGGCTATTATAACGTTGTTTTTGAAAAAACGGTAACAGAACTTTTAGAATATGTATCATTAAAAGAAACCTTTGAAAAAAATGGAACATACAATGAAGATAAATCCATTAATGTACTGGCATATGCAAACGGTGAGCTGTTTTATCATGATAAAGATAAAAATATCCAGGGAAATGATGTTCAGGATGAAATGACATATGAACTAAAAGACCTTCTTTCCTGGTCAGAAGAAGGTTATAAAATGGGGGATGATGGCATTATCGAAGAGACATATCTTCCAGGAAGTGGGATAAGTCTACATGATGCTGTCAAAAATGCACAATTGCAATCCTATGAAGCACAAAGAATATCAAGAGCACTGTATGATACACTTCGTAGTATACAAGGTGATGTCACGACTTATAAGAAATGCCTGAATAAATATGATGTAAATCCAAGTAATGTAAAATATTGGATTGGTATAGATTCCATGCAAAAAGTGTACACCAACATGAAATCACAGGAAAAACAAACGATTTTTGCAGGGATAGATAATCAGCAGGGCAGTTATTTTTACTATGACAATAGCACATTCCATTTAAAAACAAGCGTAAGCAGTATGTCAGATTATTTTTATAATTACATGGATACGTCAACAAAGGATATCGGAAATATGCCATCTATGATGGTAAGTGTAGATACAAAATTTTTGCAAAAAGACGATTTTACGCAGGCGAAGAGTGATTATGAAAAATATCATCCATGGCTTTTGATTGGAACAGTTATTCTTGCAATAAGCGCATTTGGATGGATTTTCACACTGATTTATCTGACGATGGCAGCAGGTAAAAATGAGAACAGGAAAAACACAGAACAGGAAAACAAAGTTCTGTTAAATTGGCTGGATCGAATCTGGACTGAATTTTTATTTTTGGGATTTCTGACCTTTGTATCAATAACGACACTGATCACAGTACAGGTCTTTTATGCTTCGTGGCAGATTCCCGGAATGCTTGTTATGGCAGGGACAATGGCATATGTCGGTGATAGTGCGTTTTTAGTTCTTTACTTAAGCATGATTCGCCGCATCAAGGCAGAAACACTTTGGAAAGAAAGCTTTTGTCATAAATTCCTTATAGGGATGCAAAGAGTTTTTCGTCACTGGAAGATATCTGTGCGTTTAATGGCAACCTATGCACTTGAGGTAATGGCATTTTTATGTATTACTTATTTTGTGTTTTTGAAAAACAGTGGGATAGCATTACTGTTTTTGATTTTACTTATAGGGATAAAGATTTCTTATATTATCAAAAAGGAAATACAAAGAAATCGTGTGTTGGAAGGAATTAAAAAAATTTCAGACGGAAATATTACATATAAAATAAATACAGAGGGATTTTTTGGAAGTAACAAAGATCTGGCAGACTCTGTAAACCGTGTGGGAGAAGGGCTCTATCGTGCAGTAGATGAAAACACAAAGAGTGAACGAATGAAAGCGGATCTTGTTACAAATGTATCCCATGACATCAAAACACCGCTCACATCCATTATAAATTATGTAAACCTGATCAAAATGGAATCGATTGAAAATGATAAGATAAAAAACTATGTGGACATACTGGATATAAAGGCAGAGCGATTAAAACAGCTGACAGAGGATTTGGTAGAGGCGTCAAAAATCAGCTCTGGGAATATTGAATTAGACATGCAATGCATAAATTTTGTCGAACTGGTATATCAGACTGGTGGAGAATTTAATGAAAAATTTGAAAACAAAGATTTGACAATTATAACAAAATTGCCAAATGAACCAGTTATGATTATGGCAGATGGCAAAAGAATCTGGCGTGTTATAGAAAATCTGTATAACAATGCAGCAAAATATGCATTGGCGCACACCAGAGTCTATGTTTCGATGGAAACGCAGGAAACAAATGTAGTTTTTTCCATAAAAAACATTTCAGAGCAGCAGATAAAAGTAGAAACAGAGGAACTAACAGAACGCTTTATTCGCGGAGATACAGCAAGGACGACGGAAGGAAGTGGCTTAGGGCTTTCTATAGCAAAAAATCTCACGGAACTTATGAATGGAACCTTCCTTTTGGATCTGGATGGAGATTTATTCAAAGTAGATATTATTTTTCCACTAGTACAAAAAGAAGAGGTTTGCGAACAAAATGAATTCATAAAAGAAGATGAATTTGTAAAAGAAGATGAATCCAATTAATTTACCACACTAGCGCACTAAAGAACTTGCTATTTTACTGTACTTTCGATATAATGTGTGACTAGAAACGAAAAGATGGACGGTGAGCGTTTCACCGTCATTTTTTCAATTTTATGAATGGAAATTTAGGAGGAAGAATCATGAAGCTTTATGACACTGGCGTATACCTGATTTCGGGTAAACAATTATTAGAAGATGGTCCGCAATCGGCACAGGCTGTATATTTGAAAACAGGAAGTTCAATTTCAAAAGAAGAAGCTACAAAAAATACCATTGCATACGATATATTAAAAGAACACAATATTTCGGATTCGATGGATTCTTTACAGATTAAATTTGATAAACTGGTATCTCATGACATTACCTTTGTCGGTATTATACAAACGGCAAGAGCTTCCGGACTTGAAAAATTTCCAATTCCGTATGCACTTACAAACTGCCACAACAGCTTATGTGCAGTAGGAGGAACCATTAATGAAGATGATCACATGTATGGACTCTCCTGCGCAAAAAAATATGGTGGAATTTATGTGCCACCACATCAGGCTGTAATTCATCAGTTTGCAAGAGAGATGCTTGCGGGTGGTGGAAAGATGATTCTTGGCTCAGATTCACATACAAGATATGGTGCACTTGGAACGATGGCAATTGGAGAAGGCGGACCGGAACTGGTAAAACAGCTATTGTCAAAAACTTATGATGTGAAACGTCCAAAAGTAGTTGGCGTTTATTTTAGTGGAAAACCACAAAAAGGCGTTGGACCACAAGACGTTGCACTTGCAATCATTGGTGCAGTATTTAAAAACGGCTATGTAAAAAATAGTGTGATGGAATTTGTCGGACCAGGAATTGACAATTTAAGCGTGGATTTCCGTATTGGTATAGATGTTATGACAACCGAGACAACCTGCTTGTCTTCTATTTGGAGAACCGATGATAAAGTAAAAGAATTTTATGAAATTCACGGAAGAAAAGAAGAATATAAGCAGCTTGAACCAAAAGAAGTGGTATATTATGATGGCATGATTGAAGTAGACTTAAGTGAAATCAAACCAATGATTGCTATGCCGTTTCATCCAAGCAACACATATACAATAGAGGAACTGAATGCAAATTTACTCGATATTTTAGACGATTGTGAGAAACGTGCAAGTGTAAGCTTTGACGGCGCAGTTGATTTGGATTTAAAGAGTAAAGTAAGAAATGGTAAGTTGTACGTTGATCAGGGAATTATTGCCGGCTGTGCAGGTGGTGGATTTGAAAATATTTGTGCAGCAGCAGATATTTTAGAGGGAGCTTCCATTGGAGATGATGAATTTTCTTTGAGTGTGTATCCAGCAAGTACACCAATTTATATGGAATTATTAAAAAATGGTGCAGTTGCAACACTTATGCAAACAGGAGCTATTATAAAAACTGCATTTTGTGGTCCATGTTTTGGTGCAGGAGATACACCTGCAAATAATGCATTTAGCATTCGTCATTCTACAAGAAATTTTCCAAACAGAGAAGGATCTAAGGTACAGGATGGACAAGTGGCTTCTGTTGCACTTATGGATGCTCGTTCGATTGCAGCAACAGCAGCGAATAAAGGAATTTTAACAGCAGCAACCGACGTGAATGTAAACTATACAGTACAGCAGTATTTTTTTGACAGCACAATTTATAAAAATCGTGTATTTGACAGCAAAGGAGTTGCAAACCCATCTATTGAAGTGTCTTTTGGACCAAATATCAAAGACTGGCCGAGTATGAGTGCATTACCAGAACATATGCTTTTAAAAGTAGTTTCTGAAATACATGATCCGATTACAACAACGGATGAGCTTATTCCATCTGGAGAGACTTCTTCTTATCGATCGAACCCAATGAAATTAGCTGAATTTACATTATCCAGAAAAGATCCTTCCTATGTAGGAAAAGCCAAAGAAATTCAAAAGGCACAGACTGCAATCAAAGCTGGAAAAAATCCGATTGAGGAAGTTGCAGAACTAAAGGATATTTTTCAAACAATTCAAACAAAATTTGAAGCGGTTTCTGATAAAAATATAGGAATTGGAAGTACTATTTTTGCAGTAAAACCAGGAGATGGTTCTGCAAGAGAGCAGGCAGCATCCTGCCAGAAAGTATTAGGCGGATGGGCAAATATTGCAAATGAATATGCAACCAAAAGATACCGTTCAAATTTAATTAACTGGGGCATGCTTCCATTTTTGATCAAAGAAAAAGAACTCCCATTTGCAAATGGTGATTACATTTTTATACCAGAAATAAAAAAAGCAGTGGAAGAAAAGTGGGAAGAGATAAAAGCATACGCAGTAAAAAATCATTCGCTTACAGAGTTTTCCTTATCACTTGGCGATTTAACAGAAGACGAAAGAAATATTATTTTAAAAGGCTGCCTGATTAACTATTACAGACATTAAATTTAAGGAGAGTGCAATGGTAGAAAAAGAAAATAGGAAAACAAAGGACTCAAATATGACTGAACAAAAAGACTGGGATATGAAACATTATTTAGCCATAGCAGCACTTGTTTTTGGAGTTTTTTCTGCTTGTATTGCAGTATTCTTTTTGTTTTTAAGATATAACGGATTTGCAAGTGGCTGGTCTGCTCTGGTTGGAATTTTGCAACCGATTATTATAGGGTTTATTTTGGCGTATCTTTTGAATCCGACTATGAAATTCTTTGAAAAGAATATTAAAAAATTGTTAAAGAAGCGTATAAAAACAGAAGAAAAAGTGAATAAAATATCTCGTGCCATTGCAACGTTTGCAGCTGTATTTGTGTTTCTGTTCCTGATTTTTGCATTAATAGAACTTATTGTACCTCAACTGATAAAGAGTATCAGTGGTATGGTTACCTCTATGCCACAGCAGGCACAGAATCTGGCAGATTATTTAACCACAAAATTTAGTTCTGAAAACAAAACAGCAAATTACATAAGCAAATTACTAGTAAATTCAACTGAGTATATTCAAAAATGGGTAAAAAGTTCACTGCTTCCACAAGCAACGACATATGTGGCTTCGATAACAAGTGGTATCATTAATGTAATTGGATTTTTATTTAATATTGTAATTGGATTGATTATTTCTATTTACGTATTGCTTGGAAAAGAAAAATTTATTGGACAGGCAAAAAAAGCAGTGTTTGCTATATTTAAAACAAATCAGGCAAATGCAATTATTACTACCGTTAAAATGAGTAATCATGTATTCGGAAGGTACATTACAGGACAGCTGACAGATGCTTTTATCATAGGATGTCTTACATATATTGGACTTAGTATTTTGAACACGCCATATGCGGTTTTAGTAGCTGTCATTGTTGGTGTAACAAATATAATTCCATTCTTTGGACCCTATATTGGAGCGATACCAAGCTTTATTATCATTGCGCTGGCCAGCCCGATTCAGGGGGTGTATTTTTTGATATTTGTACTTTTACTGCAACAGGTGGATGGAAATATTATTGCACCTAAGATTTTAGGAGACTCTACTGGTCTGTCCGCTTTTTGGATTGTATTTGCGATTTTAGTAGGAGGCGGAATCTTTGGATTCCCGGGAATGGTATTGGGAGTGCCTGTATTTGCGATATTGTATAATATTACTACGGATATCGTAAATTATTTACTGAGACGAAAAGAAATGCCAACAGACACGACACAATATATACAGGTTTTTTCCTATGATGAAAAAATGAAAGAATTTATAACAGAAGAAAATGAAGATTCTTTTTCCAAAAATTTCAAAAAAAACAGAAATAGAAAAAAGAGCGAATCAGCAAAGACGGATGATATAGAGAAACAATCAGACGAAGATCTGGATAAAAAGCAATAAAATAAAGACAGTATTGTGTATGTAAAAGCCTAAAAACAGGCGCTTTACGCGATACTGTTTTTTTGAATAAATTTTGACAGATAAGTATGCGTATGTTACACTACAATCAAAGATAAAAGGATGTTTTTACAGTCTTTTTAAAGCAATTAGCATAATTTTGAGGTGGCATATTTTGGATAAATATGAAGAAAAATTAAAATTAGATGAATTAAAGAATCTGATATCAGAAGAAAAATATAAACAGGCAGAAGAAATAGCAGATACCATGAATTGGAAGAAGATGAAAAATGTCAATGATTTGGTATTGGCTTCCGAAATATATAAAAATACAGAGCGTTATGAAGATAGCAGGGAATTGTTATTGTTGGCATATGATCGTTCTCCAATTGGGAGAAAAATCATATATATGATTTCGGAACTTGCCATTACAATGAAGAATTTCGAGGAAGCACAGGAATATTATGATGAATTTATTGAAATTGCCCCTCATGATAATCTAAAATATGTTCTTCGTTATGAAATGAAAAAAGAACAGGGAGCTTCTCTGGAAGACCAGATTGCTATTTTAGAAGAGCTAAAAGATAAAGAATATACCGAAAAATGGGCTTACGAATTGGCATACCTGTATCATCAGGCTGGGAATCCAGATAAAGCAATTGATGTTTGCGATGAACTTGTTTTATGGTTTGGTGAAGGAAAATATGTAGAAAAAGCATTGGAATTAAAAATGCTCTATCAGCCATTAACAACACCTCAGGAAGAGAAATACCGTTCCTTTATGCAGGAAAAAAGTGAGAAGAATGGTGTGGTGGAGATTTTGCCAGAAGAAAAGTTAGAGTCAGGTGAAATTGTTCATGAACCTGTTTCCATTCCGAAAGTAAAAACGAATACCGGAAAATTCAATACAGTCAATCTACAGCAGGAATTAGCAAAAAGCATGCAGCAGATTATGGATGCAACAGAAAAAGAAACCGTTTCCTCTACCATAAATAATATCAAAAAGATGGTAGAGGATATTCCATATTTACAAATGCCTACGGCAATGGAAACTAGCGAAAAGGTAGAAATACGCTATGGGCACCTTGAAACGGATGAAGAAATTGATGGTTCACTTCGTATAAATTTCCAGGAAATTCTTGCAGAGGAGAATGATGGACAGCTTAGTTTAAATGTTCCACAAGAAGCCATGATTGAGCGCCAGATTACGGGGCAGATGAGTATTTCTGATGTGTTGGACGAATGGGAAAAAACAAAATATGCAGCAGAAGCAGCACTTATGGATGCAAAACAGCGTAAGTTAGAATCGGCAAAGGCCAGAGCACTTCAGGAAGCAGAAGATATTTTGGAACGCTTAAAAGATGTGATTCCTAAATTGGATGCCGGCTACACACCAAAAGATATTCTTGTAAATGAATATTTAAAAGGGGATGTAAAGGGAGAAGAAGCTGCGGGTCGGTTTGTCGCTGATATGAACCAGATATTGCAGGAAGAAATTGATAAATTAAGTAAGACTACAGAAAACTTAGACCAGCTTTTAGAAGAAGAAAAACAGCAATCGTTACAAGTGGAAGAAAAAATCAAAAAGAAGCTGATTCAGCCAACGAAAAAAATTCCAAATTTGGAAAAATTCATAAATAATTCCTATTTACGGGTGGAAGGTGAAGATCTCCAAAAGAATTTAGAAGAAGATTTGGAGAGTTTTATCAAGGAAGAGCCCAAAACAGAAGAAGAATTTTCAAAAGAAGCAGAACTGCTTTATGATATTAAATCAGAGGATTCTATAAATGATCTGGAACAGGTAAGCGAACTGGATTTAGAAAAAGCCGAAATAGATTTGGATGTTTTAAAAGCATCGCAAAACGATCTGCAAAAAGAGTACGAAAATGAGACAGATTCAAGTGCTTTAGAAGATTCATTGGAAGATGGATTCTTTGAGAATGCCACAATTCCAATAGAAGAGCAGAAAACATCATTAGATGATACAAAAGATTTTCAAAATGAAGAATTGCTACCAGTAGAAAGCTTATCTGAAAAAGAAAATTATGATATGGATTCGGAATGTGAAGAGGAAGAGTCTGATGGTGAAATACAAGACGAATACGATGAAGATCAAGCGTATGAAGAAGATAATGGTATTGATGAAGAATCTGATGAAGAACCGCAAGAAGATTATGAGATTAATTACGAGTATCAGGGATTAAATGAAGAAGATAAAGAAATGTTTTCCTATTTCATCCCGGTGAATGGTATGACAGAACAGATCGAAGAGGCAATGACGAATATTTTAGCTGCAGCTGCAGAACATACCGTGGAGAAGAATCTTGTTATAAGTGGAATTCATGGAAGTGGAAAAACAGTACTTGCGACGAGTTTTGTAAAAGTATTACAGCTGTATAGACCAGATATGGACGGAAAAATAGGGAAAATCCAGGCTTCTGTTTTAAATCAAAAGGAAATACCTCCAGTACTAAAAAAAGTGCAGAATGGCTGTCTTATCATTGAAAATGCAGGTGACTTGTCAAAAGAGACTGCAGTAAAAATGGGACTTTGCTTAAGCAGTGAAAGTCAGGATATCTTAGTGATATTAGAAGACACAAAAGAAGGTATTCGCAAGGCATTAAGCAGAGATGATGGATTTGCAAAAAAATTCACGCAAACAATAAATATACCAGTATTTACCATTGATGAACTTGTTCTTTTTGCAAAAGCATATGCAAATGAGCAGGGATACGAAATTGATGAAATGGCAATGCTTGCATTATATAATAATATAAGCAAAATTCAGCGTTTGAATGAACCAACAAATTTAACAGATGTAAAACAAATTGTAGATGATGCAATTGCACATGCAAATAAAGGCGCAATCAAGAAAATAATGAACTTATTTACTTCTAGAAGACTTGCAAATAATGACTATATCTCGCTGAGAGAAAAAGATTTTGATGAGTAAAACAGGGGGTATCTATGGGGAATTTTACGGATTTGGATATGTATTTATTTGGACAGGGTACACATTATGATATCTATAAGAAAATGGGAGCACACCCATTTAATAAAGATGGAATAAATGGAATACTATTCGATGTATGGGCTCCAAATGCGCAAAAAGTATTTGTGATCGGAACATTTAATGAATGGGATGAAGACAGCCATGAAATGGAGCGCTTAGAGCCAAAAGCAGCAGGAATTTATGAACTTTTTATTCCAGAAGCGGCATGTATGGATTTGTATAAGTATTTAATCATATGTCAGGATGGAACAAAAAGATATAAAGCAGATCCTTTTGCAAACTATGCAGAGATCAGGCCGGGAACAGCTTCTTCCATTACAGATATTACAGACTTTACCTGGAGTGACCAGGTATGGATGAAAAACCGTGCCCAAAATAAAGATGTTCATAACCAGCCCATAGCTATTTACGAAGTTCATCCAGGTTCCTGGATGCGTCATCCAGGAAGAAACGAGGAAGGATTCTATACATACGCAGAATTTGCCCATGCAATCACAGAATATGTGAAAAAAATGGGATATACCCATGTCGAACTAATGGGAATCGCAGAATATCCATTTGATGGTTCCTGGGGATATCAGGTTACAGGATATTATGCGCCAACATCAAGGTATGGCACGCCAAAAGATTTTATGTATTTAGTTGACTATTTGCATAAAAATAAAATTGGTGTGATATTAGACTGGGTTCCAGCTCATTTTCCAAAAGATGCGCATGGTCTGGCTGATTTTGATGGAACACCGCTTTATGAATATGCCGATCCCAAAAAAGGTGAACACCCGGATTGGGGAACCAAAATTTTTGATTATGGAAAAAATCAGGTTAAGAATTTTTTGATTGGAAGTGCTTTACTATGGGTAGAACATTATCATATTGATGGTCTTCGTGTAGATGCAGTTGCCGCCATGCTTTATCTTGATTATGGCAAGCAGGATGGACAATGGATTCCAAATAAGTATGGCGAAAATAAAAATTTAGAAGCAATAGAATTTTTCAGACATATCAATACACTCATTCGAGGAAGAAATCACGGAACACTTATGATAGCAGAAGAATCTACGGCATGGCCGATGGTAACAGGGGATGCTTCTCGTGGTGGTCTTGAATTTACTTTTAAGTGGAATATGGGATGGATGCACGATTTCTTAACTTATATGCAGTTGGATCCTTATTTTCGAAAAGATAATCATGATAAAATGACCTTTACAATGAGTTATAATTCCAGTGAAGATTATATTTTAGTATTATCTCACGATGAGGTAGTTCATTTAAAATGTTCTATGATAAATAAAATGCCTGGTCTCATAGAAGAAAAATTTAAAAATCTAATGGCAGGTTATGCATTTATGATTGGACACCCAGGAAAAAAGCTCCTTTTTATGGGACAGGATTTTGGCCAGCTGAGAGAGTGGAATGAAGATCGGGAGTTAGACTGGTATTTGCTTGAAAAACCACTGCATAGAAATTTAAATACATTTTTTAAAGAGCTATTGAGCCTTTACCGAAAAAATCCTTGTATGTATGAGCAGGATAAAAACTGGGAAGGTTTTGAATGGATGAATGCAAATGATGCAAGGCGCAGCATTTTCAGCTTTGTAAGAAAAAGTATAGATGGAAAAAATAATTTGTTATTTGTAATCAATTTTACTCCAATAGAACGAAGTGATTATCGTGTAGGGGTATGCAAATCAAAAATACATAAATTAGTATTAAATAGTGATGCAGCAAAGTTTGGTGGTTCGGGAAAACGAAGACCAGTTAATTATAAACCAGAAGCCTTTGCATGTGATGGAAAAGAATATTCGATACCATATCCTTTATCCGGTTATGGAGTTGCGGTATTTAGTTATTGATTTTTAAGAAAAGAATCGAAGCATTTCGTATAAACAAGTAAAGTTTTTTCAAAATAAACCGAAATAACATATAGGTAAATTTAGAAAAATAGTTTAATGCGGGAGGCTTCCGATGAAAATAGAGAAAAAAAATTTAATGGATGTCTTACAAAGTGATGAAACAGATAGTAGTGAAGATACAACTGCTACGAAAAAACCACACACTTATGTTAAGACATCCGTTATTTTTTCAAAAGCATATGAAGATGCAAGAACACAGGAAACCACATATGACAAACCAGTGGAAGAGAATAAAATCACAGCAGAAAATGTAATGCAGGAAGCAAAAGGAATGGATGCCACTATGATGCGCGATCAAATGCTTTTTTCTGTAAACACAACAACATCTGAAGATAGTAAGCAAATGAAGGAAGATGGATTTGCATTGCATGATACAGACATTCATACTGTGATTACAGAAACGGACAAAATCAAGCTTCAGTTAGCCAAATCAGGTGTAGATATCAGCTACATGGGTGGTGGCTTAAGTGAGGCAAAACTGCAGGAAATGACAGGAAGTACAGCTCAGGCAGTGGAATTGAAAAGTCAAATTGAAAAAGCAGATTTACCAGCAACGGAAGAGAATCTTACAGATACCAAAGAAACGTTTGATATGGCTTCCAGCTTAAAGAAATTAACGGATGGGGCAATGAAATACATGCTGGATAATAAATGCGTACCCTCCGTTACGAATTTGTATAAGGCACAATTTAGTGGAAGTGCTTCTTATATGAGTAATAGCTCTACTTCCAATATTGATTTTAGTCAGATGCAATCTCAGATATCAAATGTGATTACAAATGCTGGTCTTCCAGTAAATGATACAACCCTGCAAAACAGTGAATGGATGATTACAAATAATGTGAGTTTTACGGCTACAAACTTAAAATATATGACAACCCTGCAAAATCTGACACTTCCACCAGATACAGGCACCGTGATGAGCTCTGTAACAGAGGCGTTAACGGATGGGAACAGACCACAGGATGCACTTGTAGCTCCTGGATTTTCTCTGATGGATCAGGCACAGAACGCACAGAATGTAATTGATACAACAACAGATGCGGATTTATCGTATGTTGTGGATAATCATATGGATCTTACGATTTCGAATTTGTCTGTTGCACAAAGACAGATACAGGCAAACCCATATTTATACATGAATTCATCTACAACGGATGCCAATGCAGCGGTTACAGCTACAGGCACTGGTGTGGCGACATCTATAAAATCATCAACAGATGCAGCTTCTTTAGGAGATACCAGCGTAGAAGTTTCAGATACGTCTGCTTTATCGGCAACACAGACGGGACAGACGAAAAACGGGAATGGGGAAGATACGTCTAATGAGCAGCAGAGCAGTGAAAACAAATCTTCAAAAAGCGATACGCCACTAACGCTTGTAACCGCAAAACGTCAGTTAGAAGAAGTACGTCTGGCCATGAGTTCACAGGCAAATTATTCTCTTTTAAAACAGGGAATTTCAATAGATACAAAACCACTGTCTCAGTTGGTAGATGATTTGAAAAATACAGAGAATCAATATTACTCAAATTTATTAACCGGATGTAATGCAAACGCTTCAACCGAAAATGTGAACTTGTTTAAAAATACTTCAAATACAGTTAATGAATTAAAGACAATGCCAGCCTATGCGCTTGGTTTACATGCAACAAGGGATGTCACGACATTAAATTCATTACATGAAACAGCACAGGCAGTACAGGAAAATTTAACAAAAGCAAATCAAAGTTATGAAACGATGATGACACAGCCACGTAGTGATTTGGGAGATTCCATAACAAAAGCATTCCAAAATGTAGATACGATTTTATCTGATCTGGATATGGATACATCGGATTCCAATCAAAGAGCAGTTCGAATACTTGCATATAACACGATGGATATTACAAAGGATAACATTACAAAAGTAAAATCTGTCGATGAACAGGTCCAGGCAGCATTTAAAAATTTATCACCAGCTGTTGTTCGCCAGATGATTAAAACTGGAACCAATCCACTTGATATGAATCTGACACAGTTAAATGAAGCGGCAGATGAAATATCAAATCAGTTAGATACAGGTGGTAGTGAAAAGTTTAGTGAATATCTTTATAAACTAGAGCAGAATAATGATATTTCTTCCGATGAAAGAAGTTCTTATATTGGAATTTACAGATTAATGAATCAGGTAGAACAAACAGACGGAGCAGCAGTTGGAGCACTTATCAGTCAGAGTTCAGATGTTACCATGCGAAATCTGCTTACGGTAGTTCGTTCTTCGAAAAATTCGGGTATGGATATTAAAGTAGATGACGCAACAGGAGAAAAAACCGCGAAACAGGATACAAGCGACCAGACTTCTTTGTCAATAACAGATCAGATTGAAAAAGGATATCAGACAGACTGTATCAAAAATGCACTTTCTCTTGCTACGCCAAGCCGTTTAAAAACGGTTATGAATAATAACAAATCATGGCAGGATTTGACGCCGGAAGCATTTTTAGGTCAATTAAGAAATACATCGGAAGATGAAACTGCATCGGATGATTATCAGACCCAGCAGGTAAATGAATTATCTAAAACAGCAGTGGCCTCCGAGGATGTATTTTCATTACTGCAAAAGTATGATATACAAAATACAGCTTCGAATGTTATGGCTATTCAGGAAATGATGTCAAACAGAAATGGTGCATATAAAAAGTTATTTCAGGAACTCAATTCCAGTGAAGAAAGTTCGGAAAGTTCTGCAAGTCAGGATACAGATACTTCATTAAGTGATGCAACAAAAGAAATGCTTGAAACATATGGAGAAGCAGTAAAAACGCCAGAAACAATGAAACAGGCAATTGATCAGCTTGAAGAAACTGCATCGGGTACACTTTCTAATTATCTTGGAAATAAAGCAGACATTACGAGTATGAAAGTAAAAGAAATGAAGCTTATGTACAAGCAGGTTGCGCTTGCGGGTCAAATGGCGAATAAAGAAACCTATTCTTTTCCAATTGCAATACAAAATGAAATTACAAATGTAAATCTTAAAATAGTCAGGGGAGAAGAATCCAAAGGACTTGTGAATATAACGTTTGAGACAGGACAATTAGGAAAAGTTGCAGCTCAGCTTTCGTATGATTCACAAAACATAACAGGCTATGTTGCATGTGACAATAAAGATACAAAAGAACTTCTGAATGCAAATATAGAACAGATTACTTCTGGTTTACAAAACAGTGTAGAGCAAAACACAAATAGCGTAGCCACAACGGATTCTGATAATCAGACAAATGTATCGTTGCAAGTGATTTTAAATCAGCCATTAGACCTAAACCATTTTTTGGAGAATACGAAAAACGGGTCTATCAAAGAAGAAAGTACAGATAAAAGCAATTTGGTCCAGACAACGACACTTTATAAAATGGCGGAGAGTTTTTTGAAAACAACCAAGGGGATAGCTGTTTCATAAAAGTTTATGGAAAATGAAAAAAAAAGTAAAGAAAACGAAGATTTGACCGATATTAAATATAGACAACGGAATGTCATGGGCTTGCATGGATGCATAGGGTTATGAAGTAAAAAATGAGGTGGCATAATGCATATAAATCAAAATCTTTCCGCAATTATTGCGAATAATCACTTATTAACTACAGAAAACAATTTACAGTCTTCTATTGCCAGATTATCTTCTGGATATAGAATTAACAGCGCAAAAGATGATCCTGCAGGAATGGCAATTTCTAATCGCATGAAGCAGCAAATCGATGGATTAAGTCAGGCATCCAGAAATTCACAGGATGGAACATCGGCACTTGATACAGCAGATGGTGCTTTAAATGAAATTACATCTATTTTGCAAAGAATGCGTGAACTTAGTGTTCAGGCTGCAAGTGATACAAATACAACATCAGATAAGTCATCTGCCCAGCAAGAGATTGCATCTTTGAAAAAAGAAGTCGATCGTATCTCAACAGATACAGAATTTAATACAAAATCCTTGTTAGATGGTTCACTTGATACAAGAATATATTCTTCAAAAGTAGCTGTTACCGTTGGAGCGGCGACTGTAAACCAGGATGCTGCCCAGACGATTAGTGTTTCTGATTATGTAGCGGCAGGGAAATATACAGTAACTGCAAAAAGCGGATCACAGGCAACGTATACAACCGCCACAGATTTGAACTCTGCTCCATATAATACAGATGGAAAATTAACAATCAATGGATATACAGTTGATATTAGCGGTTCAGCAACTGTATCGGATAAATTTGCAAAAATAAGAGAAGCAGCAGAATACGGAAATTGTACAGCCTCACTTGATACAGCAACAAATAAAGTAAGCATAACATCAAATGCATATGGAAATAGTGCTGCAGTTGATTTTAACTATAAAAATTCAACAGGAACATCACTTGCCTCATCTACAACCTATGGAACAGATGCAACAGCAACACTGACAAGTGGATTCTCGGCTACAGCAACCGTGTCAACAGAAGGAAACAAAGTTACGGTAACAGATATGTCAGGGTTTAATATGTCTTTTAAAGTGAACGCTGCCGTTACATCCTCTACACCAATAGACATTGATGTGACAGATATGGGTACATTAAATGTTCAGGTGGGTTCAAATGAGAATCAGACAATTAATGTAAGAATACCGACGATAACAACGGCAAGCCTTGATATAAGTGATGCTGATCTGACAACGGTTAGTGGAGCGGCTTCAGCAATAACCAAATTAGATAGTGCAATCGAAAAAGTAACAGCAGTCCGTTCTAAAGTGGGTGCATACGAGAACCGTATGGACTATGCAAAAGATTCTCTGGATCAGACGGGTGAGAACTTAACCTCTGCGATTTCCCGAATTAAGGACGTTGATATGGCTACAGAGATGACTAATTATTCGCAGGCACAAGTTTTACAACAGGCAGCAACATCCGTTTTAACACAGGCGAATAATTTACCACAGCAGGTTTTGCAGTTATTACAAAGATAAGCAGGTGTATAAATGAATAGTGAAAAGATTTTAGAATTCACAAGAAAAGTAACGATTAGTAATCGTAGTGAATTAGTTGTTATCATGTATGAAATACTTTTTACCTATTTAGAAGATGCAAAAAATGCAAAAGTGATAGATGAAAGAGAAGAATTTAAAAATGCAATTCGGCTGGCAGATAAAGTAATTGTAGAATTAGAAGATTCTTTGAACTTTTCTTATGAGCTGGCATCTTCGCTGTATTCGCTATATGCATATAGCAGAGAGCAGTTAGCAAGTGCAATAATGAAATATAATTTAGAGGGTGTAGAAAATGCCACAAGGGTATTAAATCGTCTGTACAAGGCATTTTGTGAAGTTTCTTTGCAGGATACCTCAAAGCCATTGATGGAAAATGCGCAACAGATTGTGGCAGGTATGACTTATGGAAAATATCAGATAAATGAAGAATTAAATACCTCTGATAATCTAAGAGGATTTTACGTGTAGAAAAAAAGCTGTTACACTTTTAATTAAAATTAGAAGTGTAGCAGCTTTTTTTTTGTAAAATATATATAAAAAAGACATTACAAAGAATATCTTAAAAAATGTATGGAAAGAAAGAATAACTGTGATAAAATAAAGGCAAAACAAATAAAGAATTGGGAGAGAAAAACTATGCATTTTATGGGTGTTTTTATTGGGATGATGGCTTTTATTATGATTGGCATTTTCCATCCGATTGTAATTAAAACAGAATACTACTTTGGGAAAAAAGTCTGGCCGGTTTTTCTGGTGGCTGGTCTGGTGTTTATTTTTATTGCAATTTTTACAGATTTAGATTTTCTGTCTGCTCTTTTGGCAATTTTAGGCTTTTCCTGTTTGTGGAGCATTCATGAACTGATTGAGCAGGAAGTAAGAGTAGAACGTGGCTGGTTTCCCAAAAATCCAAACAAAAAGGGAAAGAAAAATCAGAAAGAAGATAAAGAATCTGAATTAGAAAAATGAAAAAGAAAAATTTATATGCCATATCGACTATTGAAGTAAAACTTTAATAACGCTAAGATAAGTGTGGATGGATATACAAAGATATTAAAAAAAATAAAAATAAAGCGTGTCATATTAAGAAGCATGCGGTCCAATGTATCATTATAGTAGCAATAAATTAAAGTGAGGTGCCCCATGTCGGGAAGAGTATTGATAGTGGATGATTCAAAGATGGAAAGACTAATCATCACTACAAGTATAAAAAGGCGGCTTTTCGATGTTGAGATCTTTGAAAATGCAAACGGAGAAAATATCTTAGAAACATTGATGGAGGAAAAAATCCAGGTTTGTATCTTAGATATTATGCTTCCGAAAAAAAATGGTTTTGAAATTTTAAAAGAAATAAAAGAAAATCCAAAAACACAAGACGTTGTCGTATTGGTTTGTACAGGTATGTCAGAAGAGGCATCGATTGAAAAAGCTTTGTCGCTTGGGGCATATGACTATTTTGCAAAACCCTTATCAGAAGAAGTAATTAATATTGCACTCCCTTTGAAGATAAAAAATGCGATAGACCTTATGATTCGAAAAGAAGAAATTATTTTTTTAAGCTATCATGATAACCTGACCGGCCTTTTTAACAGACGATATGCTCAGATGGAATTGGAGAATATAGATTTAGAAAAAAATCTTCCCATTGGTATTATTATGGGAGATGCAAATGGATTAAAACTGACGAATGATGCATTTGGTCATGAAGCTGGTGATAAACTATTGATAAAAATAGCAGGAATTATGCAAAAATCTTTTCCAAAAGAAGCAATAATAGCAAGAATTGGAGGCGATGAATTCTGCATGATACTGCCATCTGCCAGTGAAAAAGTATTAGAGCATTCGATAGCAAAGATGAAGAGTTTATGTGATCTTGAAATTGGAGAACCGTTAAAACCTAATATATCCTTTGGTTTTGCGATAAAGGAAAGTACAGATCAAAGAATCCACGATATATACCGAAAAGCGGAAGACGTTATGTATTCGAATAAAATCAAAGAGAGTACAAGAATTAAAAAATCTATTTTAAAAAGTCTGATGCAAATTTTAAAAGGTATGGAGGAATCCGATGTCATACGCCTTGAAAAAACAGAACATCTTTGTCTTAAAATGGGAAAAGCGCTTCATATTGGATTTAACGAAAGAATACATTTAAAATTACTGGCAAAATATCATGATATTGGTCTTACAGCTGTTTCTTTAAAAAATGAAAAAGAAATGCAAACGGAAGGTAAGAGCTTTTATGAAATCCTGGACAAAGAAGATAATCATTGTGAGCTGGGATTTCGTATAGCGACCGCACTCCCAGATGTGGCACCAGTTGCGTTCGATATTTTAAGCCATCATGAAAAGTGGGATGGAAGTGGTTTTCCACAAAAATTAAAAGGAATTGCAATTCCGCTTAATTCGCGAATTTTATTTACGGCAGAGCATTATATAAAGTGGATAGATGAATTTGAGCGGGAGCAACAGCAAAAACCAGAGTTTGTAAATATGGAAAAGCAGGAATTTCATCTATTTGTTAAAAAAGTTGTTTTGCAAGGGATGAAAGAATTATCTGGTACCTATTTTGATCCGGAACTGGTACAGATTCTGGATGAAATAGAGAAAGAGCAGATAAAAAAATAGAGATAAAAAGATAAAAATAAAATAGGAATCTAAAAAGAACAAAGGGAATTCGCTTTTGTTCTTTTTTAGAATAAAAGAATGTAAAAAATTTGTAAATCAGATTAAAATATTTTGAAAAACCCATAATAACTGATTGATAACAAAGCAACTCTATAAAATTTAATAAAAATAAGGCTTGATTTTTATCCAAAAATATTTAAAAATAGAATACAGTAAAATAGTTTAGATGAATCAATATATAATAAAAATAAAAAAATGGGGGAAATGCAATGAACATTACGATAAAACCAGAAAATAAACGAAAAATCAATCCAAAAAGGATTGGATTATTCTTTGAAGATATCAATTATGCGGCTGATGGGGGTCTGTACGCGCAAATGATTGAGAATTTTAACTTTGAAAGCATAGACTGCTATGGAGATAAAGCGGATTACTATACCACTTATGATGGGGGTTATGCATGGAAATTATATGGGGATAAAAAATATGCAAAAATGCAGTATGTCATGGGCTCACCTGTAGCAACAGAAAATCCACATTATCTGCGATTTACAGCAGACCAAAAGGGTAGCAGTTTTTCAAATCAGGCTTATGATGGAATTTTTATGGAGGCGAATGAATCATATCGGATTTCTTTGTATGCAAGAAGTGTTTTATACCATGGAAGTATTACAGTATCCATTCGAAAAAATAATGAAGTTATTGCACAAAAAGAAATTGAACTTTTAGACGGAGTAGCCAAAGAAGAAAAAAACTGGAAAAAGTATGAATTTCATATAACCGCACCGAAGCTGGTAGAAGGTGCAGATTTTGTAATTACCTTAAATGAAATAGGATGTGTAGAATTTGATTTTATATCTATGCTGCCCCAAAATGCGGTTTGCGGAGTGTTTCGAAAAGATTTATTTGAAGCATTAAAAGACTTAAAACCTGGATTTATGCGATTTCCGGGAGGATGCATTGTAGAAGGAAATACACTTGATAATCGCTACCGATTCAAAGATACATTGCATCCAATCGAACATAGAAAATTTAACTGGAACAGGTGGGCAGTTCATTTTAATAAAGAGGAAAATGATTACCATAATCAATTTTCACATTATGGACAGACAATGGGGCTTGGTTATTATGAATATTTTTTACTATGTGAGGCTTTAGAATGTGATCCACTTCCAGTTTTAAGTGTAGGCTTGGCATGTCAGTTTCAATCTTTTGAAAAAGTGGCATGCGATACGAAAGAATTTGAAGAATTTATCCAGGATGCGCTTAATTTAATTGAATTTGCAAACGGAGACGAGACTACGTATTGGGGAAATGTGCGCAAAGAAATGGGACACACAAAAACGTTTGGTTTAAAAATGATTGGAATTGGGAATGAGCAATGGGAAACAAAAGAGGCCGGTTTTTTTGAAAGGTATTATGCCTTTGAAGCACGTATACATGAAGTTTGCCCCGATATAAAACTAATTGGTTCTGCTGGACCAGATGTATCTTCAAAGAACTATCAGGCAGCTTGGGATTTCTATAGAACGAAGCAAAAGGAAGTGGCAGATAACTTTGTATTTGCGGTCGATGAACACTACTATGTACCGCCAAAGTGGCTGTATGAAAATGTGGGATTTTATGATGCGTATCCAAGAGATGTCAAAGTGTTTGCTGGTGAATATGCAGCACATATAGAAGGCGTCGAGGATATAGAGCATAAAAATACGTTAGAAGCAGCTTTAGCAGAAGCAGCATTTTTAACAGGACTTGATAGAAATGCAGACGTAGTGGAATTAGCTTCTTATGCACCACTTTTTGCAAGAATCGGATACACGCAGTGGGGACCGGATATGATATGGTTTAATGGGGATAAATCTTATCTTACACCAAGTTATTACGTACAGTACTTATTCAGTCATTTTGCAGGTGATACGTTCATAGATTCTAACCTTTTGACAAAAAAAATATTGGATACTGATGAGAAGGAAGCCGACATACAAAAAGAGTTTTTGGACAGCAAACAGGAAGATACGAAGCCAGGTTTATACCATAGTCTGGTTATGGACAGTGAGAAAAAAGAGCTTTACTGCAAGATTGTAAACGCAACGGCACAAGATGTGGATGGATTAACGATAGATTGTGGAAAACTAATCTTAAATCCAAAGACGATGTGGATTCTTACCAGTGAACATAAAACAGATGAAAATACGTTAGATAATCCAAGTGTAGTTGCACTAAAGGAGGTTTCCTTTGTAGGAGAAAACATTAAAATTCCCAAAAACAGCGTTTTGGTGTTGGTATATTCGTGTTCCTAATACAGTAGGAAAAAATAGGTAGAAAAGCAGAAAATAAAAAAATAGAAAAAGAAAAATAAAGAAGTATAGCAATCAAAAATAAAGTAGAGAAATTGAATCGGAGATAAGAAAATATAGAATAAAAAAATAAAGTAGAGAAATTGAATCTGAAATAAGAAAATATAGAACAAAGTAGAACAGGAAAAATTAAAGTAAAAAAAGAACTGACTGAAGTGGATTGATTAAGTAAAAATACAATCCGCTAACCAGTCAGTTCTTCTTTTATGATTTATGCTTTCTTTTGAATGAAATTCTCCCAGATTAATTTAATTAACTGAATGATAACCGTAGGGATTATTGCAAAAATGTAAATTAATCCATACTGAGAACTGGATAAGTCACTGACAGAAAACATTTTTTGTAAAAATGGTACAAATAAAACGAGATTCAATAAGATAAGACCAAGGAAGAAAGCACCCACGGTATACCAGTTAGAAGAAAACTTCAGACGGAAAATGGAGTGATTACTTCTGCAGTTGAATCCATGAAACAAACGAGCGGTAGTAAGTACAGCAAAAGCCATTGTAGTAGCAACGGCAGCACTGCCATGATTTAGGCCTAAGTGGAAAGCAATCATAGTACAGACTGCAATCAAAAATCCCTGTAATAAAATAAGAAGCATAAAATCATTTGTTAAAATACTTTCTTTTGGGTCACGTGGTTTTTGACGAAGCAAATCTTTTTCTGCTGGTTCCATACCAATTGCAATCGCAGGAAGAGAATCCGTCAATAAATTAATGAATAGTAAATGTACAGGTGCAAAAGGCATTGGAAGAGCAAGCAAAGATGCATAAAGAACACATAAAATACCTGCCATGTTGCCAGAAAGCAAAAATTGAATTGCATTTTTTATGTTTCGATAAACATTACGTCCATTGGAAACGGCTTTGATAATTGTTGCAAAGTTATCATCCGTTAAAATCATGGATGCAGCATCCTTTGAAACTTCAGTTCCAGTAATGCCCATCGCAACACCAATATCTGCTTTCTTTAGTGCAGGAGCATCGTTAACGCCGTCACCAGTCATACTGACAATATTTCCTTTTTTCTGCCATGCATCAACAATCCGGATTTTGTTTTCTGGTGAAACACGGGCATATACAGATATTTTTTCAATCTCACCATCTAATTCTTCATCAGAAAGAGCATCTAACTCAGCACCAGTCAATGCAAGATCTCCATCTTCATATATTCCAATAGAATGGGCAATTGCAGTAGCTGTAATCTTATGGTCACCAGTAATCATAACAGGTCTTATGCCAGCTCTCTTTGCCTCAGCGACAGCTTCTTTGGACTCCGCTCTTGGAGGATCCATCATAGAAATCAATCCAAGGAACGTATAATCAGATTCATCTTCCAAAGAAAGCGTATTGGCTTCTTCAATATCCCGGTAGCAAAAAGCAAGAACGCGAAGACCATTTTCAGAAAACTGCCGATTGATACCAAGGATTGTTTTTTTGTGATCTTCGGTAAGGTCAAAGATACCTTCTGAGGTTCGTATTTTAGTGGTACGATCAAGTAAAACATCCAGAGCACCTTTTGTTAAAAGGGTTGGAACACCATGAAACATATATTTTGTAGACATTAGTTTACGATCGGAATCAAATGGAATTTCTTCCATTCGTTCATGGGAATTTCGAATGTCTTCATGAGAAACGGAAATATCATTTGCCATTTCAAGAAGACAAAATTCGGTAGGATCACCAATTCCTTTTCCATCTACAATAGAAGAATCATTGGTCAATACGGCGTTGTAAAGTAAATAGCGGTGTAAAGGATCGGATAAATCAAGATCCTCTGGTTTTATTACAGAGCCGTCAATATAAATATCCTGAACGGTCATTTTATTCTGGGTTAACGTACCGGTTTTGTCAGAGCAGATAACAGATACACAGCCTAAACTTTCTACGGCTTTCAGCTGTTTGATAATCGCATGTTCGTTTGCCATTTTCTGAGTTCCCATTGCCTGCACAATCGTTACAATAGAACTCAATGCTTCTGGAATAGCAGCAACAGCCAGAGCAACAGCGAATAGCAGGGAATCAAGGACTGGCATTTTACGGTATAAACTCAGCAGAAATACAAGGGCACAGATAGCCATAATCGCGATAGCAAGCTTACTGCTAAAACGGTCTAAGCTGATTTGAAGTGGTGTTTTCTTTTCTTTTGTTGCATTCATAAGAGAAGCAATTTTACCGATTTCAGTATTCATACCAGTATCTGTTACAACAACAACAGCACGGCCATACGTTACAAGACCACTGGAATAAACCATATTTACACGGTCACCCAAAGGAACTTCACCATCAATGACTTCCGATTTTTTATCTACATTCGTAGATTCGCCAGTCAGAGAACTTTCATTTACCTGTAAGGAAAAGCTGTCTAAAATCCTTCCGTCAGCAATGACAAGATCACCAGCTTCCAGAATTAAAATATCACCTGGAACGATATCCTTGGAGTGAACTTCGATTTTTTGACCATCACGTAAAACTTTTGCGGTTGGGGAAGCCAGTGATTTTAAGCTTTCCAGAGACTTTTCTGCTTTTTTGTGTTCAACGGTACCAAGAATGGCATTTAGAATAATAACTGCAATAATAACGATTGTACTTTCAATATTTCCAGAAAACATCGAAATAATAGCGGCTATGATTAAGATAATTACAAGCAAGTCTGCAAACTGGGAAAGGAATACTTCAAAAGTACTTTTCTTTTTTCCTTCCTGTAAAACATTTTCACCATGCTTTTGCAAAAGAGAAGAAGCATCCTGCGAGGACAATCCTGCTTTTGATACCTGCATAGTCTTTAAAATTTCCTGATCTGTGAGTTGATGCCACTGTTTCATTTTCTACCTCCATTTGAATAAATATAAAAAAGACTTTTCATGTACCTATTTACGGATACAGCATCTGCAACCATAAATAAACACATCAAAAGTCTTGTTACCAAAAAAACTGGTATGCACTGCCAAGCTTATAAAAAGCTGGGAATGTTGTCAGTACATTTAAACTACTCCCCTTCAACGGTTTGTATTAAATTTGTCTCATTATATCCAAAAAGAGAATTATTGTCAATGAAATTCGAACTTAAATTCAATTGACGAAATGCCAGAAGTAAGATATAACAAATGATATGAATGTTTGATTAGATTGCTTTTGAGGTAAAGTATGGACGTAGCAAATATGGTAAAACAAAGTATTTTAAATGAGTATGAAGATATGACCCAGGTAGAAAAAAGCATTGCGGATTTTTTTTCCAGCAATATGAAAATGCTTAATTTTTCTTCGAAAAATATTTCAAAACTGCTTTATGTTTCAGAAGCGACGTTATCACGATTTGCAAAAAAATGTAGTTACAAAGGGTACCGGGAATTTATATATGCCTATGAAAAAGAACTGGAAGATGAGTTAAAAGAAAAAAATTTCAGTGTTCTGACAAGACGTGTAAAAAATACATATTATATGTTGCTAGAGGAAAGCTTTAAATTACTGGATGAAGAGAAGGTTAAAAAGACAGCTGCTCTTATGCATAAGCATAAGAAGGTTTTAATCTATGGAATGGGAAATTCTGGATATGCAGCAAAAGAATTTCAACTTCGATTTATGCGGCTTGGGCTTTCGGTGGAAGCAATCACGGATTCTCAGATGATTCAGATGAGTGCGGCTCTTGTAACAGAGGAGTGTCTTGTGATAGCAATTACGCTTAGCGGTAAAACCAGAGAAGTTGTAAAAGCGATAAAAAGCGCGAAAGCAGGCGGAGCTTCGGTTATTTTAATTACAGCGAACAAAAAAGAAGAACTAAAACAAAACTGCGATGAAGTTCTATATGCAGCAGCTACGAAAAACCTGGATGGAGGAACGATGATTTCACCACAGTTTCCAATCCTGATTTTAGTAGATGTTTTTTACACGTACTATTTTGCAAATGATACAAAAAATAAATCGAAGAAATATCTGGATACTCTATCGGCATTATTAGAAGAGAGGAATCTTGATTATGGAGACAAATAAATTTTTAGGAATTGATATTGGTGGAACGGCTGTAAAGATAGGGCTTGTAACAGAAAAAGGAATCGTGCTTGCAGAGCAGACATATCCAGTAGATTTTGATGAATATGAAACACCGATTTTAATTACAGTCACAAAAAAGGCGCATGAATTTTTAAGGGAATATGTTTCGGGCGCTGATATAAAGGGAATTGGAGTATCTGCGACAGGGCAGATCAATATAAATACAGGTGTGGTTGAGGGTGCCGCAGGGCATATTAAAAACTGGTTAAACAGCCCGATAAAAGATACACTCATGCAGGAATTTCAGGTACCAGTTACGGTCATAAATGATGCAAACAGTGCAGCACTTGGTGAATACTGGATTGGCGGAGCAAAGGGTATATCAGATGCGGTAATTGTCACAATTGGAACAGGGATTGGTGGCGGAATTATTTGCAATTCCCAGATTTTACTCGGAGAAAATGGTTCAGCAGGTGAAGTAGGACATTTTACGATTCAGTATGACGGAGAAGTTTGTAATTGCGGAAATAAAGGATGTTACGAACGTTATGCTTCGACAAAAGCGTTGGTTAAGATGGTTAAAAAAGCAATCGTTGCAGGTGAACTTGCTTTTACTGAAGAAACCGTAAATGGTAAAACGATTTTTGCAGAACTGCAAAAGGGAAATAAGGATTTAGAGGAACTATATGATGCATGGATGGATATGGTCACGGCAGGTCTTGTGACACTTATTCATATTTTTAATCCAAAGAAAATTCTAATCGGTGGTGGCATCAGTGCCCAAAAAGAGTTTTTTATTGATCCACTTCGAAAAAAGGTTATGGAAACAATTATGCCAATGTACAAAAAGTGTCTGACGTTAGAGGCAGCTTCCCTTGGAAATGATGCAGGGCTTGTAGGCGCAGTCTATTATTGTATGACGAATTTACAAGAGGAAACAAAGGACTTAAAAAAAGAGGCATAGGGATAAAGAGTTAAAACAAGAAAATACAGTACAGAAACAAGAAGTAGGTTAAGTAATCTGGTTTTTGAAACAAAAATCCAAATAAAAAGAAAAGGTGCAGTTTCCATACACAAATGAGTGGAATCACCTTTTCTTTTTTTGAAATAATTTTATCAAAGACTGGCCGCCGTTGCGATTTATATTAGATAGTGAAACTAAAAACGTCCACTTTGACAATAACTACAATCAAAGCAGACGTTTGTGTAAGTGTAACTTAGAGATGTCTGGATGGTATGACGGTGCACATTTCTTCGGGGATAAGTGAAAGTGCTTCTAGATCGCCAACGATGGAAACATCTTTATGTAATTGCAGAATGGAAGCTGGCACGGAAGGAGTAATCGGTTCCATAATGGACTGATAAACAGCTTTTGCCTTTTCTTTTCCAGTTACGACCAGCACAATTTTTGCTGCCTGCAAAATGGTCTGGATTCCCATGGTAATTGCTTTCTTTGGTACATCTTCAATGTGTTCAAATAGTCTGGAGTTGGCTTCTATTGTGTTTCGTGTTAAGTTTACCACATGTGTATTCTTTTCAAAGTACTTTCCAGGTTCATTAAAACCAATGTGTCCATTTTGCCCAATGCCGAGTAATTGTAAATCTGTTCCGCCGATGGATTCTAAAAAAGCATCGTAATTTTTACATGCTTCTGCTGAATTTTTGGCAGTTCCATTTGGAATATGAGTATTTTCCGATTTGATGTTAATAAAGGAAAATAAATGTTCTTTCATAAAATAGTGGTAACTTTGAGGATCTTTTTGTGTTAAACCTACATACTCATCTAAGTTAACAGAAATCACTTCGTTGAAATCCAGGTCACCTTTTTTATACCATTCAATTAACTGTTTATATGCACCAATCGGAGAACTTCCAGTTGCAAGTCCAATGACACTGTCAGGCTTTGCAATGATTTGAGCAGAAATAAGATTTGCAGTTCTTCTACTTACAGCAGTATAATCTTGTTCTTTGTAAATTCTCATATAAAACCCTTTCTTTTTTATAAAAATCTTATGAAATGTTTGATGTTGATTGCAGTTTCATTATAAGTGCAACAGTCTAAATAGTCAAAAATCTGGTAGATTGTGAATGTATTTTCACAAATAAAACGAATTCCTCAAAAATCACGTATCTACTTTATGAATCAGGCGATTTCATTGAAATAAAAAAAATCACTTGCTATAATGCAAACATAAACGAACGAAATGTAAAACTAAATACAGGCAAAAGATTTAAAAACAAAAAATCAGATTATGGATGGAGAAGATTTATGGAAATAATTTTAAAAAATGAAAATCCAAAAATCCAAAGTGTCATCAAGGAACTGCTACAGGAACTGGTACAGAAAAAAAGTAAGAATCCGTTAACTCTTTATGTAGTGCAGGACAAAGAAAAAGGTTTTTTAATCGAACTTCAAACCGAAGTCATCACAATTCATTATCATAAAAATTATGATTTTGCAAGAGCGTTACTAAAGCTTTTGGATAGTGATGTTGCCGCACTATACAATAAAGATCCGATGATGGAAATCACACAGGATCTTTATGTCGTTTCTGAGGCATGTGCGTTTGAAGATTTTGGGATGATGGTTGACTGTTCAAGGAATGCAGTACCAAAAGTAGATACGATAAAAAAGCAGATACGCCTGCTGGCACTTATGGGATATCAATTTATCGGTCTTTATGTAGAAGATACGATAAAGGTAGAAGGCGAACCTTATTTTGGATATGGAAGAGGTGCTTACACACCAGAGGAAATAAAAGAAATCAGCAGATATGCAGCAATATTTGATATGCAGGTGCGTCCGTATATTCAGACACTCGCACATTTTAATCAGATAAAGCGTTATGAAGCATATCAGGAGTTTATGGATTTCGATGACATTCTTCTTGTGGAGGATGAAAAAACATATGCATTTTTAGAACATATTATTAAAACAGTTTCTACATGCTTTTCTGGAAAAATCATAAATATTGGCATGGATGAAGCACATATGATTGGTCTGGGAAAATATCTGGATTTGCATGGATATCAAAACCGTGTTGAAATCATGAAAAAGCATTTGAACCGTGTACTTTCCATTTGCGATAAATACGGACTTCAGGCACAGATGTGGAGCGATATGTTTTTCAAACTCATTTTTGGTGGTAATTATTATGTGGATCAGGAAAAATCCATGGAAGAAGAAATTAAAAAATTATCTTTGCCAAAAAATCTGCAATTAGTTTACTGGGATTATTATTCCTGTGATGAAAACCGGTATGATTCCATGTTAAAAAAACATCTGCTTCTTTCCAAAAATGCAGGATTTGCCGGTGGTGCATGGAAATGGACAGGATTTACACCTCACAATGAATACAGTATACAAACATCAAAAGCAGCGCTTGAGGCTTGTATGAAAAATAAAATCAAGTCTGTTGTAATTACTGCCTGGGGTGATAACGGGGCAGAAAGTAGTTTGTTTTCTATTTTGCCAGCATTGTTCTTTGATGCGAAAGTTGCATATGGAAACCATATGTCCAATGAAGTATTTGAAAAAATGACAGGCATGAAATTTCTGGATTTTATGAAAATCGACAAGGTAAATCCATACGGAGTGGAAAAACAAAAGCATAACAATGCAGGAAAATATTATCTTTACAATGATCCGTTTCTTGGAACTTTCGATTCAGCCATTATGGAGAATCCAAAAGATTACTATAAAGATGTAAAGATTCAGCTGGAAAAACGCTGTAAAAATAAATCCTACGGATATCTGTTTCAGACACAGATGCAATTGTGCAAAGTGCTGGAAATAAAAGCGGATTTAGGCATAGAAATTCAAAAAGCCTATTTGCTGGAAAAAGAGCAAAAAGAACTGCATGGAAAAAAACAGAACAAACATAAGAAAGCAGAAAAAATTGCCAATCAGAAAATACAAACAGAGGTAGTGCAGGTAACAGACGCACAATCCGTTTTGAGTTTGGAAATGATATATCAGACAATCATCCCACACCTGTTAGCAGATTTATCAGAATTATACGAAGATTTTTTTGCACAGTGGCATAGAGAGAATAAATCCTTTGGTTTTGAAATCCAGACAATTCGTTTTGGGGGACTGGAAAAAAGATTAAAGGATATAGCAAAAATATTAGAACAGTATCATAAGGGAGAAATTTCAATCATCGAGGAACTGGAAGAAGAAAAACTGCCATTTGCCTATTTTTCAAATGATGAAAAGGAAAGCTTAAGTTATAATCTCTGGAGCGATATTGTATCTGCCGGAGTTATCGGATAGACAGATTAAAGTTAGCAAAGCGATAAACGCTTGTTATAAACGAAACAGTAGAAGGAGGATCATCATGAAAAAGCTAGTAAGTACAGTATTATGTGTAACAATGTTAGCAGGACTTATGTCGGGGTGTGGTTCTACAGGTAGTAAAAGTGGAGCAGACAGCAAAAGTGCGGACGCAAAGGGAAGTGAAACCATAGAGTTTTGGACAATTTCCTTGCAGCCAACATACACCAAGTTTTTTAACGGTCTGATCGCAGATTACGAAAAAGAGAACCCTGGAATTAAAATCAAATGGGTAGACCTTCCATATGATTCCATTCAGGAGAAACTGGTTACAGCAATCGCCGGAGGTACATCCCCAGATGTAGTCAATTTAAACACATCTATGGCACTGACCCTTGCAGGAAAAGATTCTTTGACCGATTTAAACAAAGCATCTACAAGTGCTCAGAAGAATGTTTATATCGATAGTCTCTGGAAATCAACGGAAATTGGAAACAGTGCATATGCGTTCCCTTGGTATGCTTCTCCTGACATTATGTTTTATAACAAAGATTTATTCCAAAAAGCAGGCATAACAACAGTTCCAACAACGTATGAAGAAGCAAATGCGCTGGCAAAGCAAACAAAAACAGCAACAGGAGCATATCTTTATACACCACCGGAATATTTCAACATGCTGTTTGAAAATGGAGTACCAATTTTAAGCGATGATAAAAAAAGTGCAACATTTAATACAGATGCAGCAGCAACATTATTAACATCTTATAAGACTTATACAAAAGCGGATGTATTACCTTCTGCTAACTGGGGAAAATGGGATAACGAGTTAAAATTATTTGAAACAGGTCAGCTTGCCATAGTAAGTTCTTCTGGTTCTTCTTTATCCAGAATTAAAGATGAAGCACCAGATATTTACAAAAATATCGGCGTAGCAAAACCACTTACTGGTTCTTTGGGATTAAGCAGAAATGCCTTAATGAATTTGGTTGTTCCATCCAAGAGTAAACATCAAAAAGCTGCAGTTAACTTTGCTGCATGGATTACAAATGATGCAAATCAGCTGGCATTTTGTAAACAGGTTGCTATTTTCCCATCTACAAAAGAAGCAAGTAAGGATTCCTATTTTACATCTGATACAACAACACTGGAAGGCCAGGCAAGAGCAATGTCCGTTCAGGTAAGTATGACATCAAGTGATTATTCTCTTGGCGTAGAAGGCCAGAATGAAATCGAAGCAGATGTAAATAAAGCATATGAAGCAGCAATCGTAGGAGATACGGATGCGAAAAAAGCATTAGATGATGCAAAAGATTTGGCTCAAAAAGATATAAAGTAAGAAAATGAAAGATTACAGAAAACTGCTCTAAAATTTAGTGCAGTTTTCTGATTGGAGGTACCTATGAAAATAAAAGGTATACGTACGGTAAAAGGAAGGCAGACACTACGGGCATATTTATTTATGGCTCCTGCTCTTATCCTGGTATTCCTCTTTGTCATACTTCCGATTATAGGGAGTCTGCCACTGATGTTTTTTGACTATTCCGTTATTGGAAAAACAAGCTTCATCGGACTGGAAAATTTTAAAAATGCATTTGCTGACAAAGAATTTCGCGTTGCAATGTTTAATTCTATTTTATTTGTTGTTGTTGTTCCCATTATACAGATTTTATCCATTATTCTGGCATTGCTTGTAAACCGGAAAATGTATGGGATGACACTATTTCGTACACTGTTTTATATTCCAGTTGTTACGTCAATGGTAGCAGTTTCTATTATCTGGGGATTTTTATTTGATCCGAGTGGATGGATCAATACGATATGTATAAAACTTGGAATCATTCAAAAACCACTTGGATTTTTAAATGATGCTAAAACAGCAATGCTTTGTATCATGTTTATAACCATTTGGCAGGGAATTGGATATTATATGATGCTATATCTTGCAGGCTTACAGTCTGTTCCAAAAGAGTTAGAGGAAGCATCTTATGTAGATGGTGCAACCGGGCTTCAGTCTTTGATTAAAATAAAACTGCCTATGTTAAAACCATACATCTGGTTTTGCTCTTTAAACTCTATCATATCAGCACTGGGAGTCTTTGATGTAGTATATGTTTTGACGCAGGGTGGACCAAACGATGCAACAAATGTAATCAACTACTACTCATATGTAAAAGCATTTAAAGATTTCCAGTTTGGTTATGCAGCAGCAATTAGCGGTGTTCAGGCAGCAATGACACTTGTTTTAAGTATCCTCGTATTTGTATATGGAAGAAAGGGAGGAGGAATGACATATAATGATTAGTCCAGCAAAAAAACGCAAAATCAAAAAAACAAGAAAAGAAATTACGGTATATATCGTTTTGATTTTAGTAGCAATTCTGTGTGCAGGACCATTTCTATGGATGCTTGCCACATCTTTTAAATCAGGACAAAATATATATGACATTCATATTTTTACAAAACATCCAACCCTTTCAAATTACATAGGTGTTACAGAATTTTTAAATATACCAAGATATTTTGGTAATACGGTAATCGTTACCTTTTTTTCAATCTTATTAGATGTTGTATTTTCTTCCATGTGTGCGTACCCTTTAGCAAGTATGGAATTCAAGGGGAAAAAAGTGATTTTGGGCATACTACTTGCTACAATGATTATTCCGGCAGCAGCAGGTATGATTATAAATTATCTTGTTATTACCCAAATGCACTTGTTAAACACCTATGCCGGTGTAGTATTACCAGGTGCTGTAAAAGTATTTAGTATCATTTTACTCCGTCAGGCTTATCTTGCAATACCAAAGGAACTGATTGAAGCTGCCAGAATTGATGGCTCCAGTGAGCTTCGTATCTGGAGAAGCATTATGGTACCAGGAATTATGCCTACGATTTCAACAGTTGTCATATTCGATTTTATTAGTAAATGGAACGAATTTTTATGGCCGGTCATTGTATTACAGGATCCGTCCAAATACCCTCTTGCAACGGCATTGCAGTATCTAAATGGTTCGTTTAATTATAAATTCGGCTATATTGCTGCCGGAACCATTATTTCTATTGTACCTGTTATTCTGGTATTTGTTTTGTTCCAGAAAAACTATATTGAAGCAGTCAGTGGTGCAGTAAAAGGATAATTGTAAAGTATAAAAAAGTTGATGTAAAACGAATAAGAGGATGAAAATATGAAAATTGAACCATTAAAAGAGGTATGGCTCAAAGAATATGTAGCGATGTTTAATGCATCGCTGCCAAAAGAATTTGAGACAACGCAGAACATATTTCGGGAAAAAGTATGGAATAGCCCGGATTTTTATGAAAAAGCAAGCAAAGCAATCATAGATGAACATAATATGCCCGTGGGATTTTTAGTTATAAAAAAATCCCAACATCCAGAGGTAGATGGAAAAATTGCATGGATTAGTGCATTTTTTATTAAAAAAGACAACCGAAAAAACGGTTATGCCACGCAATTATTTCAACAAGCCGAAAGAACGTTAAAGGACGAGGGGATTGAAAAAATATTTGTAGGACAGGAATATGATAATTTCTTTTCTGGAATACCAGCACCTTCGGAGGAAAGTGCTACGTTTTTCAAAAAAATGGGATTTTGGCTAAACGATAGTGATCATTATGATCTAGAGGCTGATGTTCAAAAAATTACGACAATTGATTCTTTTGATGTTTCCAAATATGAAACAGAATTTTTTACAGATGAATTACATGCAGATGAAAAACAGGAAGTTTTGACTTTTTTAGAAAAAGAGTTTCCTGGAAGATGGCATTATGAAGTTAAGACCTATCTTGAAGAAGAAAAACCATTATCACATATAGTGGTTTTAAGAAAAAAAGATACATTAGCCATCAAAGGCTTTTGTATGCTGTCCGTAGCAAAGGATAAACGAGGAGGACTCGGTCCGATTGGAATCGGGAAAGATGTCAGAGGCAAGACGGTTGGAAATTATATCCTTTGTAAATCGATGCAGCAGTTAAGAAAACTGGGTGGAGAAACAACCTGTATTGATTGGACACTTTTAAAAAGCTTTTATGGACAATTTGAATTTGCTCCGGTTCGAACGTATTTAGGCTCTTGTAAAAATATATAAATCTGGAGGAAACAGATGAAAGAAAAAATAGTATTACTGCCACTTGATAACAGACCCTGCAATTATGATTTCCCATATCAGTTATTTTTCCATGAAAAATTTGATATTGTCAGAATTGAAAAAACAGGAGATAAAAAAGTACCCGTAGATGCAAAACGAATCAAAGAATTTTTGAAAAAAGAATGCCGTGATGCGTATGGATTGGTTTTATCTGTAGATATGCTGCTGTATGGGGGATTGGTACCCTCCAGAATCCATCATAAGAAAAAAGAAGATTTTATGGAAATGGCAAATCTTATAAGGGAATTAAAGCAGGAAAATCCAAAGCTTTGTATATATGCGTTTCAGGTAATTATGCGCTGTCCAAGCTACTCCAATGCAGATGAGGAACCAGATTATTACGATACCTATGGTGAAATGATTCATAAAGCAGGAGAAATCATTCATAAAAGCAGACTTGGACTTTGCAAGGATGATGAACTAAAAAATCTTATGGAAGAAATTGATTATAAAGCTTTGACAGACTATGTGGAGAGACGTCAGATAAACTGTGAGATGAATTGCACGATGATTGATTTTGTAAAAGAAGGTTTGATCGATACCCTTGTAATTCCACAGGATGATTCAGCACAATATGGTTATGCGGCGATGGATCAGGAAACGGTGAGGGATAAGATTCGAAAAGAAAATCTTTCGGACAGCATTCTTATGTATCCAGGTGCCGATGAAGTTGGATTAACGCTGATGTCAAGAGTTATAAATCAGATATATGGAAAACGTCCAAAAGTATACTTAAAGTATATGTGTGAAGCCGCAAAGTATATCATACCGCTTTATGAAGGAAATCAGCTTGGCGGAACACTCAAAAGCCATGTTTTAGCAGCGGGAGGACAACTCACAGACAGCTATGAATGCGCAGATATCATTTTAGTTATCACAGCACCAGCAGATAAAATGCAAGAAGCAGTCAATCAGCCAGCAGATTTAGCAGAATATTATGCAGAGCGTAATTTATATGAATTTGTGGATTTTATCAAAGAACGGAAAAAAGAAGGAAAAATCATTACAATCGCAGATAATGCATACGCCAACGGGGGCGATTTAGAATTGATACAAATGTTAAATCAAAATAATTTGTTACTTGAAGTAGATGGCTATGCCGGATGGAATACTTCAGCAAATACAATTGGTACAGCAATCGCACTTGGTATGGATTCTTTTTATTTTGGAAAAACGAAAGAACATATAGATTTTTTAGTACAGCGGTATTTAGAAGATGCGGGATATTGTTCCGTCGTTCGAAATCGTGTCAGCGAGCAAATCGGTAAATATGAATATAATTATTTCTTTGTTGGAGAAGAAAAAGGAAAAGTTTCAGAAATGGTAGAAAAAGAATTAATGGAATTTGCCAGAAAAGAACTTTCCTCAATCTATGGAAATTTACAACTGTTGTCTGTATATATGCCGTGGAAACGAATGTTTGAAGTAGGTTTAACTACACGGTATGAAAAATAAAACATCATGACAAAGCAGAGGAAAAAAATATGCAAAGACAAACAATAAAAGATAGAGCAGGATTTTTCAAAGAAGGAACTTTTTATAAAGGAAATTTACATAGTCACACGACAAATTCAGATGGTAATTTTACTCCGGAACAGGCAGTGGAAGAATTTCATCAAAGAGGATATTCCTTTTTGTGTTTAAGCGATCACGATTTGTACACAGATTATAGAGATTCCCTGCAAAAAGAAGATTTTATCATACTTCCCGGAATGGAACTTTGCTTAGCACTGTTAGAAGAAGATGGAAATTGTAAAAAAGTCCATCATATCAATGGTATTTTAGGAACCTCACAAATGCAAAAAGATGCAACAAAAGAGCCGTTTACACATAAGCAAAAAGTAGGGCCAATTCTATTTTACGAGCAGTGGGACGGAGCGAAAGAGGCTGAAAAGAAAATAAAAGAATTGCATGAAAGAGGAATGTTTGTCACATATAATCATCCAATATGGTCTCGAATTGAACCACAGGAACTTTTACCCGTAAAAGGAATTGATATATTAGAAATCTTTAATTACAATACGCAAAATGAAAGTATGACAGGCTATGATATTACCTATTGGGATCAAATGCTCCAAAATAAGGTAAAGATATATGCAGATGCAAGTGATGATAATCACAATGCAGGGGAATTTGACGATGCTTTTGGCGGATATATTATGGTAAAAGCAAAGGAGTTGACACAGGATGCGATTGTATCTGGAATCTTGTCTGGAAATTATTATTCTTCCAGTGGACCTAGTATTTTCGACTGGGGTGTCAAAGATAAAAAGGTATCTATAACCTGCTCAGAAGTAGAACGTATCACATTTATAGCAGATGGATATGTGGGAGCAGGAAGAACAACACTGGCAGAGGATGGAGCAAGAATTACATCAGCTGAATATCCGCTGACAGGAAGAGAAAATTATGTAAGAGTAGAATGCAAAGATAAAAATGGAAAGACGGCATGGACCAATCCGATTTTTTTTGAATAAATATAAATTTATATAGAATTAAATCCAAATCTGGATAGAGGGAAACGTAATGAAAAATAAAACAGAAATTTTAAAACAGTTAAAAGGTGGACTGATTGTATCTTGTCAGGCGCTCGAAGATGAACCACTTTACAGTTCTTTTATTATGGGTCGTATGGCAAAAGCTGCAAAAGAAGGCGGAGCCGTTGGTATTCGCGCAAATTCACCACTGGACATTATCGAAATAAAAAAGACTGTTGACTTACCTGTCATTGGTTTATATAAGCAAGTGTATGAAAACAGTGATGTTTACATAACTTCAACTATGAAGGAAGTTGATGCTTTAATGGATGTGAAACCGGATATCATAGCACTTGATGCAACTGGCAGACTGCGCCCGGGACAGGTAACGTTAGACAACTTTTTTAAAGAAGTGAAAGCAAAATATCCACAAATGCTTTTTATGGCAGATTGCGCAACTTTGGCAGATGGTATCAAAGCACAGGAAATGGGATTTGATTTTGTAGGAACAACCATGTGTGGATATACAAAAGAGACAACAGGTACTGCAATACCAAATTTTTCCCTCATCCGTGATTTGACAACGCAACTGGAGATACCCGTAATTGCAGAAGGCGGAATATGGGAAGTTTCAGATTTAAAAGAAGTATTCCATAATCATGCATATGCAGCAGTTATTGGAACTGCAATCACCAGACCAAGAGATATTACAAAAAGATTTGTAGAAGCGATTTCTTGAAAAAATGCTTCATAGGTAAGGAACAAATACATAGGATGTTTTCAATACTTTTTAGTGTTGAGAATATCCTTTTTAAATGGGGATTTGTGGTATATGTTTAACTGGAAATGCTATAAAAAACATAGACGAGCAAAATAGAATATAAAAAAGCAAAACGATTGATTATTTTTTTGTAAAAGGATAAAATAATATAAAGGATAAAAAAAGAGAGCGAGATTACATGAAAATGTTGATTATAATACTTATATTGTTTCTTATTTGCTATAAAATACAGAGAAAAATATGCTCACAAGAAAGTCTATTTAAGAAAAAAATACTAATTCCAGTTATCTGGTTTATTATGTCATTTGTTGTGATTTTTAGCATTTTTGTAGTTTACAAGCAGAGTAATAAACTGGTATCGTTTTCTGATAACAATAATAATCATTCTGTAATAACAAAAACCATGGAATCAGATAATAAAAATGGCTATAAAATCATGCAAAAATCCAAGGAAATAGCCAGCATTGTAATTTATCAAAGTGAAATATCTTTTTTTACAATGCTACAATTATTCCTGCTTTTTAATATACCAACTTTTTTGTTTTTGCTTTTCATAATAACAGGAAGAACAGGACATAAAAAAAGATTCCGGGGTATAGTGGCTAAAGATAGGAAAAAGGATTGAGATTTTACCTGGCATAAAAACAATAAACACGTGGATATAACCTTAACATGTGATGTATTGAAATTGTTTGTCTATCATGTGGAGCTCCGTTATTTTTTAATAGAACCTTAACATATGATGTTTAATTATCAAAACAAAGAAAGAGCAGGATTTTTCCTGCTCGTTCTTTGCGTTTACCTCCATTTTTCTTTTAAATGAAAGCACCTGGTAAAAGGATGATCATAAAATCTAGGATTGACAAGAGTTCTATTAAAAATTATTATATAAATATTGTATATAAAAAAGCAAATTTATAAAAAACACAAACACATTAACAAGAAAAATCATTTAAAGGAAAAGATAAGAAACAAATAACTGTATCAACAAGAAAAAAGTACCAGGGGAGAACATAAATGGGTTATATTGTAAGGATGGAGGATCTTTTAACTGTAAAAGATACCCTTGTCAAACAGATGGATACATGGATCTTGGAATTTCAGGATGTGGAAAAAAGTCTAAAAACCCTCTCTGAAACGAAATCTATCGAAGGAGCAACCGCAGACAGTATGCGAGCTCATATCAAAGAGGTTCAGCTGCCATATATAAAAGAACTGCTACAGTTCTATGAGCTGTTTCGAGCAGCTATACTAGATTATACAACGCGATACATGCAGCTGGAGCCAGACGCAAATGCTGTCATCAATCAAAATTTATTAGAACAGCTGGAAGTTCAGACGAAACAGGAAAAAGCAGTTATCTTTAGTGGAATTGAAGCAGATATGCATTCCGTCATGCAAAGGATTGCAGCCTGTGGGCTGTCAATGCCAGAACCGGACGGACAACCGGTCAAAGACGTTTTAAATAAAATGTTCCTGGAAACAAAAGATCTGAATGAAGCAATCGGAACCCTCGAAGAGGACATCAAAAAAGAGTATATAAATGATCTGAGCAGCATGG
>Ga0302165_10000033_pt1 | contig 102124 bp, 84 predicted proteins | sample I_Fen_E3_2_FD_193499 | JGI IMG/M metagenome (GOLD analysis project Ga0302165, IMG submission 193499) | Peat permafrost microbial communities from Stordalen Mire near Abisko, Sweden - I_Fen_E3_2 | ecosystem: Environmental > Terrestrial > Soil > Wetlands > Permafrost | place: Sweden: Abisko...
ATTTTACGCTAAAAACGTAAAATTACTGGTTTTCAAATCAAATCAAAAAATCAAAGAACGCTTATATTAAACTATATTTCTGCTGATTACGAAACTCTCGAAAAAGTTAACGCACCAGCAGTAATTATGAATTATGAATTATGAAAATTATTTAGCATTCCCAATCGCCTTTTCAATCTCTTCCACGGTATTGGGCATGCTCACCAAAGCTCCATGATTATCTATCAGAAACAGACTGGGTGCGCTTAGCACATAATATTTGTTGGCAGCCTGACTGTTGATTCCACCGGGAGCATACCGATCGGTCCAGGGAAAGGCATTGGCTTTAAAGGCGGGAATCCACTGGTCGCGACTTTTGTCCACGCATATGCTCAGCACATCCAGCTTTTTACTATTGTCGGCCACAGCATACCATTTACGCAAAGCAGCAAGCAACTCCCGGCAATGCTCGCACTCCGAGTCGTAAAACACCAACAGACGATAAGCCTTATGGGTGGTGCCTATATTGATAATCTCTAAGCTATCATTAACATCACGTACTATCACGTTGCTAACCCTTACGCCGGGTACCATATTTTTCATTCCTTCCAGTCGCTTGGCAATGGCCAGCCGCTTACTCGTAAGACAGTCCGGATTGTTCAGATGCGCTTCCAGCATCTTCATGCCCGGCACTATGTTGTAGGTTTCGTATCCGTTGTAGAAATAATCCACCATCCAGCCGTACACCCGCGGATGCCCGGTGGCTGCCGCGCCGATAGCCACTTTTCCGGCTTCGGTAAAAAGCGAATCGCGCAAGGCCTCGGTGGTAGAACGCGACCCGTACAGTCCCATAAAGCCATTCATAAGCTCACTCATCTGCCGGCTTCGAAGTATCAACGTATCGTTGAGATTAATTCCCTTAAACCAGTTCCGGCAAAGCGCCTCCATGCGCACAGCCGGTGCCGCCTTCCAGTTCTCGGCATTTAGCCATTCGAACCTATACAGGTGACTCACATATAAATCCTTCTGAGCTGCAACCTGCGCATCTACCCACCGATTGTAAGCCGCTCTACGGGTTTCGTAAGCACCGAGCACCTGCTTCCATTCGGGCGACCCGGGACGGTCGTACTGCTCCAGCAGTTGTTGCAGAAGTCCCAGCTGCTGGCGTTGCTGTGCGCTTTTGTTCATAAAAGCATTCCAGGCCACATTCTCACGGTCGCCCGTCAGTTGCAGGCTATCTCCCCGCAGGTAGAGCGGGTGTGCTTGCATCTGAACGTCTTCACGATTCAGGTACAGCTGCATCTCCGCCGGATAAGGCGCATCGGTTTCTTTGCCACGATAGTCGAAGCGGATAAGAAACTCACCCGGCAACAAGGAGTCAGGCACTACAAATTGCGTTTCGCCCCCACTCTTCACGCCCTCCACCACCGTCAGCGGCGCTGCAAACCGTATACCGTCGTAAGGCGTAAGGGTTATTTTGGAGTCGTAAACACCCCGCAGCTTAATGTTTAGTTTAACAGGTGCAGCATAACACAGCACACCCACCAGCTGACATTGAAATAAAACAAGCATCACGCCAAGCTGAATTCTTTTTAATCGTTTTCTTTTCATTGGTAATATTATTGTTAATGATAAATTATCAACCGCCCACTCCGTCTGTTACACCAAAATAGTTATTCAATATTACGACGTGCAAATTTACTTAAACATTACAGAGTCTCTATTCTTATTTACGGTACATCATGGGTACAAGAGTGCTAAAAAACGACAAAAAGAAAGTACTAAAACATTTTCAACTACTTATTATCAAACAAACATTCTGGATTGCTTACATCAGCATCAACAACAATCCACACACAGAATACACAGAAAAAAACGATGAGTGATTATGCGGGTTAAGGGTTCAAAAGTAGAAGGGCGGAAAGTGGAAAAGTGTAATGGTTAAATGGTGGAAGGTGTAATGTTTAAGGCGTATTAGTTGATAGTTAGTAGTTCAGTTGGTAATTCATAGTTCATCATTGATCATCACTCTTACACCTTTCCACCTTACACCTTAAACCTTTCCACCATCAACACCCCCACAAACAATCAACCAACTTAAGATAAATTCAACGTCCAGCCAGAAAGAAAAAACTACAACCTGTAAAAAAAACTAGTCCGCGCTATTGCCAAATCAATTTTATTTTATATATTCGCACCGTTAATTAAAACAAAACAACAAGTACCGGAGTCACTCGGGCGAAAGCGACTCTTTTTTATGTTCCAAAAAGATCCGGGGCAGGCTCGTAAGAGCTACAACCCGACACAAGAAAAGAGCTGGTATCAAAAGCACACAAACGACATTTGACGCTCTCCCGCAAAGCGGCAAAGCGGAGCAAAAAAGCCCTTATTCTGCATAAATACTCATAAATAGGGGTACCTTATAGGAACCTTGGAGGAAGCTTAAACAAACAGCGCAGGAAAAATCAGTTAAAATGAATAAGCATACAATATGTATACTTATAAATATACAAAAACAACCTATAAATTATTAGTATTAATTTTAAAAAAAATCAAACATGGCACAGTCCAAAAACAACGTCATCACTCATGGGATGAGTGGAAAAATCGGTGATCTTATCGTATTTCGTAACGTGAATGGTAAAACGATAGTAGCAAACAAACCCGCCGAACGAAAAGGAGAGTTATCAGAAGGACAAAAGTCGAATCAGAAGCGCTTTCAGCAAGCAACTATTTATGCCAAATCAGCAGTAGCCGATCCCGCATTGAAAGACGAGTACAAAGAAGCAGCCAAAGAGGGACTCAGTTCGTACAATGTAGCTCTTGCCGACTTTATGCACGCCCCCGACATCAGCGAGGTGAACGTGAGCAAATACAACGGCAAAGCAGGTGGCACAATCAGCATCAGCGCTACCGACGACTTTAAAGTGGTAGAAGTATTTGTGACCATTCTCAATCAGGACGGTACGCTGGTGGAAGAGGGTTTTGCAAAACAAAGCTCCGGTGGCATAGAATGGATTTACTCAGCTACTGCCAACAACGATTCGCTGACGGGCGACAAAATCATTATTCGCGCTTCGGACCTACCGGGCAACACTACCAAAGTAGAGCAGGCATTCTAAAACCCCGCTCCCCCGATTGACGCAAACAGCAAGCCGATTGTTCCTATCGATTTTTACGATGGAACAACCGGCTGTTTTACAACTGGTAAATGACTAGCCGTCAATTATCAACTGTTAGCAGTCAACAGTTAAGCAGCCATATTTACCAACAGCATCTAACGCTATATGCATTACCAAGAAAATTCAGACTGTATTGGGAAGCGTAACCTGAACTTAAAAAACAATTACCAGTCCAGACTATACCGCCGTAAAAATCATAGAGACTGGGATTAGACTGAGTATAATATGTTATTCCTGTGACACTACGGTCCATAATTTTTAGACTATTTACAAATCCGCTACCATAAGATATGGCGAGAACTCCTTTATAAGCAAGATCCGCGGTTGCAAAATCAGTGCTGAAGCTAGAAAAATCATTTTGGGTCATTAGCACCCAGCCTCCCCCCAAAAGGGCAGAGCAAGGGTCAGTGCTTAATGGCCAAGATGCTTTCCCCTCGTATTCGCTAGGCCAAGTTGTAGGAATCCGACTAGTATCATACTTATACCCTTGCTTTTGGCGATATCTCCAGTACCAACCTGCAGTGCGTTCAGAAGCGTCATTCATAGCCTGAGCTTGCTGATCGGCTCCCAGATTTTGAGCTATCTAACATTTACCTTTGTAGGAAACCGTTTTATAGGTCACCTCTTTGTCTATAGGCGCGGCCCCACCTGAGGCGTAGTGCTGCAGTTTGAGATCCATCCCGCAAGCCCACACGGGGCGCGGCAGAGGTTTAGCAAATACAGCATAGCCGGGACTAGTGCCGGTAGTGGCTACGGGTTGTGCTGACGCACCGACGTATTTTCCTATGTCGGCCACCGTAAAGGTATACGTTGAAGCAGTAGCACCGAGTATAGCAGTTCGGCCAACTGTGCCGGCCTCATCGTCGTAACGATACCACTGGTAAAGAGCAGTGCCAGCAGGCGCATTGCCAGCATAACCTACCGGGGTAGCAGTAGCAGTTGAACCAGGATATGGAAAAGTAGCCGTATTGGTTACACCTTCAAAAGTAGGTACCCCATTGCCGGGCACAACAGTGCCATTGTTTGATGTTGAATTGGCATAAGTACATTTAAATGCAGCATTGTTATAGTACATCAGGCAATGCATGTCGGTGTTGTACACCATAAGTCCTGCGTCAGGGTTTTCAAGAGCAATTATCTGAGCCGTAGTCATACGAGGAGGCAAAAAGCCCTGCGTAGTAGAGCTTATGTCGAGCATGGCAGAGGCGTCGGGGGTAGCAGTATTAATGCCCACAGCGCCTGTCGAGCTTTGCTCCCGTACCCAAACCCGAGCCGAATTGTCCCAATAGTACAGCCCGGGGGTAACACCACCTACTGTACCAGTGGTAGCAACTATAGCTGTATTAAACACCACCAGATGGTCGGCCGGATTGGGAACCGTAATGACATCGGTAGTAGATTGAAGAGCCACGCGTGGCAACAAGACACCTTTGTTGTCAGACTTCATATCCAACACCGCCGAAGGGTGAGGACTATTGGTACCAAAGCCATATTGAGCCCGTACAGATAGACTTCCTGCAGTCAAAAGCAGCAGAATAAACATTGTTTTCAACCTATTCTTTTTCATATTTTAGTCTGTATTATATATGTTCTATATATTATTGATGTATTTCTTAATTCAACCCCCTATATACTCCAAAATGGAGGTTTAAAAGTGCACGAGTAGCAACTCGCCAAACCCGGCTTGCGATTAACCGGGCAATAAAAATACCCCTTAGTGAATCCCTCAAAAGCTTGCAAAAGCCCCAATAAGAATAACTGATTTAAAAAACCTGACAGTGGTCAAAGACCCTGTCAGCGGTTAATGAGTACAATAATTGGGCTAAAGCCGATATTCGTTTCACATAAATCACCACCCTATAAATGTGACAACAATTCACGCTGTACATATAGCATTATCTATTTCCATCTACTAATTTTCAATAATCAACTGATAACTGTTCATGGAAAACTGCACTGAGTATATTCCGGTGCGCTGCACCTTTCGCATATCAGGCATTATTCGGCACTACAAAGATTTTGGTGCGCTGCAGCATACCTGTCTACCCGTTTACTGTTTACTGATAACTGTTTACTGATAACTGTTTACTGATAACTGTACTGAGCAAAGCCGAAGCAGGTTGCTGAGCAAAGTCGAAGCATTAGTCTCGCAAACAACGCAACGGAAACCCGTAAGCATACAAAGCACCATTTATATACGCTACCGTTCCAGTGCTTAAAAGATTCAGGTATGATGCACTTGTAGCACCAGCATTTGTAGAACTCCAATACAAACCGCGTGAAGTTTGTTCTCCAAATTTTCCGTCTCCGGCATTCAATAACCCGGCAGCATGTAATTTCAAAGCCCCGTAAATATCTGTCACTGTCGCCCAGCCGGCAATAGTACTCAGCCACTCAGCACTGGTTGGAATGCGCCACGTAGAGCCTAAAAGCAGTCTGCAAGGGTCATTGGTCAGATCCCAGGATATCGCGCCAGAAGGATAGTTATTATAAGTTGACCACGCCAGGTTTGGGGTGCGGGAAGCACTTGATTTAGAAAATCCTTGCTTACGGTTAAACTGCCAGTACCAGCCAACCTTAGTATCAATGGAAGTATTATCACTAAAAGAAGAAGCCTGTTGGTCTGCACCTAAATTTTTAGTAATCCAGCATTTACCTTTGTACTCAAGTGTTTTGTAGGTTACTGTTTTATTTACTGGCGCCACTCCGTTGGAAGCAAGATGTGTTACCGTTATATCAGTTCCGCAGGGAGGTGTATCTGTACAATTAAAAAAATTCTTTGCATAATAAGCCAGACAACCCTTCGTGGTGTTGTACACCAGAAGGCCTGGTGTTGGGTTAGAGATGGCAGCTATCTGTTCCGAAGTCATGCGGGGCGGCAACACACCTTGCGAGGTAGAGCTCACATCCAGTGCGGCACATAATTGAGGGTTAGTAGTATTAACACCTACAGCACCCGATGAGTTAATCATCTGTACCCAAACCGAAGCTGCGCTATTCCAGTAGTATAGCCCCGGGCTAACACCACTTACCGGAGGCGTGGTAGTGGTAGCAACTGTAGCTGTATTAAATACCACCAGATGGTCAGCCGGATTAGGAACCGTAATAACATCGGTAGTAGATTGAAGAGCCACTCGTGGCAACAAGACACCTTTGTTGCCAGACTTCATATCCACCACCGTTGAAGATTCAGGACTATTAGTACCAAAGCCCTGCTGAGCACGCACAGAAACGCTGGCTGCAACTAAGATCAGCAAAATAAACATTGTTCTCAACCTATTCTTTTTCATATTTTAGTCTGTATTATGTATGTTCTATATAGTATTGATATATTTCTTAATTCATTCCTCTTTATAACCCCAATAGGGAGGCTTAAGACCGCACGAGTCAAAACTAGCGAGACCCAACATGCTATTACCCGGCAATAAAGATCAACCCTTAGTGAATCCCTCAAAAGCTTGCAAAAGCCCCAATAAAAATAACTAATTCCAAAACCCCTGACAGCGGTCAATGAGTACAATAATTTGGCTAAAGCCGATATTCATTTCACATTCATTGCCGCCCCCATAAATGGAACGGCAATTCATGCTGTGCATGTAGCATTATTTATTTCCATCTACTAATGTCAATAATCAACTGATAACTGTTTACTGATTACTGTACTGAATATATTCCGGTGCGCTGCACCTTTGGCGTATCAGGCATCATTCAGTGCTACAAAGATTTTGGTGCGCTGCACCATACTTATCTACCCGTTTACTGATTACCGATTACTGATTACTACCAACTATCAATTGGCACTCATTGCCACCCCATAAATGGGACGGCAATTCATGCTGTGCATGTAGCATTATTTAGCTCTGCATCAATCAAAACGGTTGCTCAACGTAGCCGAAGCAGGTGGCTGAGCCGATTACTGACCAGATGGCTGAGCGTAGCCAAAGCAAACGGCCGACCAAGTGGCTGACAAGGTGGCTGAGCGTAGCCGAAGCCAAGCCAATTATTTAGGAGCAGCAATATCATACACACAACGTACCGACAGCGCATATTTGAAAACACAATTATCCACTTTTTTATATGACCCACTAATATTATTAAATTCCGCAAAATAGCCGGTGGTAGTGTTATAATTTTGATTAGTCCAATAATCTGCACGTGTATCTACCGATGTTCTACCTGTTTGACTTGTAAAATAACCGGCGGTTGCTATTTTCAGAACACCATTATAGACATTGGTTAAGTTATTGAAATTCGAAAGACCTTGTAGATCGCCCCATTCAGCCTTAGTTGGAATATGCCAATTGCTACCAAGTTTTTTGGTACAAGGATCATTAGCAGGAAGCCAACTAGTGGTCGTTGTAGCAAATGCACTCGCATCCCAGCCCGAAAGCGCTTTAGTAGTAGTATTGTAAGCATAGGCCTGTGGACGGTTATACTGCCAGTACCAACCGGTAACAGCAACGCTACTATAATCGGTAGCAGAACCGGGGGTTGACGTAGCACCCAGATTACGAGTAATCCAACATTTATTGCCGACCTTCACGATGCCGTAGTCGATCGAAACAGGTTGACCCGGAGGGTACACGCCATCGCCTTCAATCCATTTCATATTAACACTATTCTCGCAGCTCCATATAGGTCCCAGGGCAGTAGAGGCAAATACTTCGTTACCCAAGAGCGTACCTTTAGTGGCAACCGCCCATACCGAGGCCCGTATATATTTTCCTTCGTCGGCCGTAGTAATCGTATACGTTGAGGTAGTAGTACCTGTGAAAGTTTTTCCTTGGGTACATGCTGCATCGTTGTAACGGTACCACTTATAGAGTGGTGCAGCTGCGGGATCATTTTCCTTATCTTGAAAGCTTGTAACAGCAACAGTAGCAACCTCGCCCGCATATGGCTTATTTGCCGTATTGATTACATTGCTAACATTATAAAAAGGCGCATCATTATTCGGCACTATACCAGGCGCAGCAATATCATGCACGCAGCGTACGGGCTTCGCATATTCGTAAGGACGATTATCCACATTATAACTATCGCCGAGTCCCACGTAATAGGCGTTGCTAGCACTATACATTTCACTACTCCAACAATATGAATTAGCAGCATAATCTTTATTTGTTTGACTTACAAAGAAACCGGTGGCTCCAACCTTGAGTGCGCTATTGTAGGCGTCTGTCAAGCTATTGTAATTTGCAGTAGTAAATACATCCGACAATTCTTTCTTAGTTGGAACATGCCATGCAACACCCAGTGATTGGCGGCAAGGATCGCTGTCGGGACTCCAGGCTGTCGGAGCAGCATACGAAGCCCAACCTGAGAGAGAACCGTTATAGAAACTAAGGCCTTGTTTAGTACCAAACTGCCAATACCATCCAGTAGCAGCGTAACTAGCATCTGATTTACTTATGGGCTGATTATCGGCACCAAGATTCTTGGTAATCCAACATTTAGTACCTATACGCGTTATGCCATAATCAATCGTCTTAGCCTCAGCAAGAGGTGCTATACCATCGCCAGTCGAATAGGTGGCTGAAACCAAAGATCCGCAGGTCCATACAGGTCCTAAGGAAGTAGTAGCATATTTTTCTTCACCCAGAATAGTACCTGTAAGGGCAACCGGCTGCGCCGAGGCCAGTATATATTTTCCTTCGTCGGCCACTGTAAGCGTATACGTTGAGGCACTACCTATCTGAACTTTTCCTACGGTGCATGCAGCATCGTCGTAACGATACCAGTGGTAAACTGTTGCTGTAGTATTTTGGGGATCGTTATTATCATCCTGATAACCCGAAGCAACGGCAGTAACAACTGCTCCCGAATATAGAGGATCTCCCGTATTGATTACACTAGTAAAGCGAGGACCCGCATTACCTGCCACTACACTAGCATCGGCAATTTCACGCACACAACGTACAGGCAGCGCGTATACACGGGTGACTCCAACCAACACGTGATCGGTGGAGGAAAATCTCGCGTACATGCCGTCATTGCCAGAAACTCCTTGAGTCCAATAAACTGCATGCGCCCCAGCTAAATCCCTCGTATTCTGATCCTTGAAATAACCACCTGCGGCAATTTTTAAACCGCCACTATAAGCAAAGCTTAAGCCAGCGTATTGATTACAAATAGCCTGCCATTCGGCAGTTGTAGGAATGTGCCAGGAAACACCAAGCGATTGGCGGCAAGGATCAGTACCCGCTGACCAAGCAACTGCCGGATTTATATATGAAGTTGCATCCCATGTATCAGAAAGTTTACCATTCACATTATTATAACCCCTTGCCCGGTTAAACTGAAAGTGCCATCCAGCAACTGCAGGCGAAGCATCATTAGCTGATCCCGGGTCTGCAGTAGCACCCAGATTACGGGTAATCCAACATTTAGTACCTTCACGGTGTATACCGTAAGTAATAGGTAAATCTGCAGTTACATTTGATGGCGTCACATCGTTTATATTTTGCCATGCAGGATGTGTAACTGAAATATCCGTTCCACAGGTCCACACAGGTCCTAAAACAGTAGTAGCATCCTGTTCTTCACCCTGAAGCGTACCGGTAGTGGCAACCGCCATTGCCGCTGCCCGTATATATTTTCCTTCGTCGGCAGCTGTGAACGTATAGTTTGGAGTAGTAGTAGTTATGAGCGTCTTTCCGTCGGTGCCTGCAGCATCATTATAACGGTACCACCGGTAAAGTGGTGCAGCCGCAGGATCAGTATCGGTATCGGTATATCCCACGCCAACGACAGTAGCAACCCCTCCCGGATATAGATTAGCTGCTGTATTTTCTACTTTAGCAAAAGACGGTGCAGCATTACCCTCCACTACCGCAGGAGCAGCAATATCATGCACGCAGCGTATAGACAGCGCTTTAGTATAAATAACGCCCTCCACCTTATTACTTGAGTAGAATTCCGCAAAAGCAGCGTTACTAGTAGTATACATTTCATTAGTCCAATAATCTGCACGAACACCACGATTATCACTAACTGTCTGACTATTAAAATAACCGGAGGGTATAATTTTGAGTGCGCTATTAAAGCCTTCGTTCAAAGTATTATAATTCGCATCATTTACTGCCAGATTTTTCCATTCAGTCAAGGTTGGAATATGCCAGACAACACCCAGCGATTGGCGGCAAGGATCGCTATCGGGACTCCAGGCTGTCGGAGCAGTATATGAAGCCCAACCTGAGAGAGTAGCACCATCAGCGGAACTAAGCCCCTGTTTAGTACCAAACTGCCAGTACCATCCAGTGGTAGCAGCATTAATATCTGTTATAAGAGCAGGGTCAGTTTCGGCACCCAAATTCCGGGTAATCCAACATTTATTACCTATACGCGTAATGCCATAATCAATCGTCTTATCCTCAGTCAATGGTGATATACCATCGCCATTCGAATAGCTGGCTGAAACCGAAGATCCGCAGGTCCACACAGGTCCTAATACAGTAGAAGCATTCTGTTCGGCACCCGGGCTCGTACCGGTAGCAGCAACCGCCTGTATTGAGGCCTGTATGTATTTTCCGCCATCATCCTCTGTAATTGTATACGTCGAAGTACTACCTATTGGGGTTTTACCCTCGGTGCCTGTAGCATTATCGTAACGGTACCATTGATAGAGTGGTGGAGTAACTTCGTCGTCGCCATCATCATCATGAAAAGTGGCAGGCGTGGCAGTGGCAGTAAATCCCGCATATGGTGTAGAAGTAGACGCGAACGCATTAACTACACCAATATCAGAAACAACACCATCAATTACAGTCTGATATTTAGGTGCCGCATTGCTTGAAACCACAGCCCCCTGATTTGATGCAGCATCCGCATAGGAACATCTAAAAGTAGCATTGGCATAATACATCAGACAATTCTGCTCAGTATTAAATACCAACAAACCCTCCACTGGGTCTTTTATCTTTGCTATCTGGTCATTATTCATACGAGGTGGCAATAAGCCTTGCGTGCTAGAGGTCACATCCAGCACAGCAGACTTGCGGGGTGTAGCAACACCAACACCTACCGGACCATCCGTAGTAAGCAGCCGTACCCAAGCCGTCCCATTCCATGAGTACAGCCCGGGAGTAACACTGGTTGCTGAATATTCTTTTTCAGGATCAACCGTTGAGTTTATATTAAACACCACCATATTAACGGCCGGCGAAATTACCGGGTCTGCAACAGTAGTAGACGTAAGACTCACACGTGGAAACAAAACACCTTTATTTTCCGACTTCAGATCCACCACCGCTGAAGAGTGGGGATTATTGGTACCAAACCCATACTGAGCTCGTACAGAGGTGCTGACTGCTACACATAGCAGCAGGAGAATGCGGATTTTTAGATTATACATTTTCATATAATTAGTTATGAGTTATGAAATTCTTTTTAGAGAATAGGCCATGTTCTTCCTATCCATATTTTCAGGATAAAAGCTTTGATTAGCGTTAATGATAAACGATTAATGGCAAATCAGAAACTGTCAACCACAAACCCGCAAACCACTCACTCCACCCATTGCATTTAGAGTAATTAAGGTATTTATACCGAGTAACAAAATACAAATTTACATCAGTAAAACAGACCATCAATTTTCATTTGCGGTACATCGTGGGTACAAGAGCAATAAAAACACAATAAAAGAGCAATAAGTAAGTAGAAAAGCAATTTTGGTCATTGCCGTACAGTAAAAAAAGCAATAGAGTTCTAAAATCCGGTAGTAGGTCTACACACTAAGCCGATTGTTCCTATCGATTTTTACGATGGAGCAACCGGCTGTTTTATGAGGAATGAGGAATAAGAGATGAGGCGATTATACGGTGTAAGGGTTAAAGGTTAAAGGGTGTAAAGGTGTAATGTTTAAGGCGCATTAACTGATGGTTGAAAGGTTAAATGGTGGAATGGTGTAATAGTGTAAAGGTGTAAGTAATGGTTGAATGATGTAAGAGTGATGATCAATGATGAATTATGAATTATCAACTATAAACTATCAACTACGAACTATCAACTATCAACTATCAACTAATACGCCTTACACCTTTACACCTTTCAACCATTAAACCATCTACTAATATCACAAAAAAAAACTGCCCGGACTGTTATACACAGACCCGGGCAGTTCGTCGAAAAATTAAAGAAAAATAAACAAAAGGACTTTTAGGTTAATATCGATATTCTTTTAGATGCGGGCAACAATCCACCAAGTGGTACCATCCGACTGGAAGGTCCAACCCTGATAAGGCAACGAACCCGAAACACCTACATTATAAGTATTGTCTTCGATTTGAGCACCAGTTGTAATAACCTTTACAACACCGGGAACATCTGCTGAATTAGCTGCTGGCGTAGCCGTTATATTCTTCACGGTATATCTTTGACCTGCATTACCAGCCCAAGCATTCGGTAAAGTTATTGTAATGGTCCCATTTAGTGCTGGCTGCGCAAGAATAGTTTCATCGGTTAACTTAACCGTATAATTCACAGTAGTTTTAACAATACTATTAATTGTAGACGACGCAGTCCACTTAGCGCCATCCCACACATAACTCACTAATTGCCCCGGATTAATTACATTATAGCAGACATTATCATATACCGGGAAAAGAGAACCGCTTGAATTGGCAATTGTAAATATTCTACCAGCCGTATCATTAGTAGGAGCAGGCAGCCGAACAGTGCCTATATTCACTGTTTGATTCACTATCAGACCAGAATATATATCAACCAAATCCTTGGCTGCAGGAGCGTAAGGAGTAGCTGTAGGATTATCTTTTTTAAGCATTCCCAAAATGGTAGGACCTGCATTATGGAAAGTAGCTGCAGGAGTAGCCGTTCCCACACCAACATTGCCATTAGCCAGCACGGTAAGTCCGGCACCGGCAGTAGTGTTTGCTTGTATAGTGGCCACAGTCCCTGATGTAGAAGCCGCATTATTCACCACATTAAGAAGACCTTTAGCGGTAGCAGCAGCTACTTTTCCCGTAAGCGTCAATAAACCACCCGTGGTTAAACCAGTGCTAACAGAGCTTATACTTAATGCCGACCCCGTAGTCAAAGCATCAGCGGTAATGCTCAGTGGGTTTTGCGTGGTAGCCGTACTCCAGTTCCATGTTTGAGCATAGTTTTTATTATCTATGCTATGATCAACCGTAGCATCGGTTAAGCCACTAAGCGAAGAACTTAATGTTGCCCACTGCAAAGTACCAGCAGCATCATTAGACGACAACACCTGGCCTACAGCAGGCTTGTCATCAGGCAAAGTAAGGGTATAAGCATTTTTGACAACCGAAGGGGCAGATAGACTTACGGTAGCTAATCCATTACTCGAACCTACAAGGTTTAGCGTTTTACCCGCATATAAACTAATATTATCGGTAAAGGTTTTAGGCCCTGCAAAAATTTGTGCACCCGCCGAAACTATACCCGGATGAGTAGCGTCAGCCAGCTCAAGGCTTAAGAAACCTGAACCTATAGTAGCACCGTTATTATCAGTTGCATTAATTGGGGCACCTACACTGATACTTTGCTGATCGAGTTGATAACGGGTACCAACGGGCGTAAAGTAAAGGTGAGTACCATCGTATTCCAAAGCACCTTTTTCTGCGGTAGTCAGCTTCACGCCCTCAGTCAACTTCAGCGGAGCAGTACCAGCCTCAGCTGTTCCGGCAGCCAGATGAAGTACTGCAGCAGGAGCTACAACGCCGATACCAATTTTCCCACCTGTAACAGCTGCAGACACAGGAGTAGTTGCAGTACTATCAGCATTGGTACCCGTACCAAACAGCACACCACCAATATTAATGGAATTTTTAGTAGCATTCGGCAAAGTAATATTAGTACCGATAATAATATTATTGGTTCCGATATGATCTGGTCCGCTTTCATTTTCATTTGCCACTTTATAACCAAGCAATGTACTATATGAAGCATCTTTCGCATAACTCCCTGCATACAACCCCATAAAATTAGATTTAGTGGCTTCAGTAGCACCGTACCCAGCATGATATCCCAAAAAATTAGAATAAGTGGCTTTAGTAGCACTACCCCCTGCAAACGTTCCAAAGAAATTAGAATTAGAGGCTCTAGTAGCATCATAGCCTGCATATTCTCCCAAAAAATTAGAAGAAGAAGCTAAAGCAGCTCCACGCCCTGCAGACACTCCTAAGAAAATAGAGTTTCTAGTCCAATCAACTCCAAAGCCTCCACCTATAGCACTAGAAAACAGATTAGTACCATTTACTGCAGAAATAAGAGAATATGGAGTTATCCATTGGGTGCCATCATACATAAAAGTAGCAGAACTGCCTCTAGCAATAGGAAAACCCTCCATACTTACTATGTTAGTGGACGAAGCACTATTAACTACTGTATAAATCTGTCCTTCAGAAGCAGCAGTAAGTGTTGGAAGTGCAGAGTATGTATCGTTATCCGTTTGAGTAATCACAACACCGGAATAATTATTTACTTTATCTGCAGTTAATGCTTCAAATGCTGAAAGATTGCTAGCAGTAGTAAGTCCCAAAATGGTAGAACCTGCATTGTGGAAGGTAGCTACCGGAGTAGCCGTTCCCACACCCACATTACCATTAGCCAGCACGGTAAGTCCGGCACCGGCAGTAGTGTTGGCCTCAAGGCGCGCTATAGTACCGGTAGTAGTAGCCGTTTTATTAGCAACATAAAGTAAACCATTAGTACCTTCATTAACCGCTGAAGTAGAACTTACACTCAATGCCGATCCGGTAGTCAAAGCATTAGCATTAATAGTCAATGCAGATCCCGTAGTCAAGGCATTAGTGGTAATGGTCAGTGGGTTTTCCGTCGTAGCAGTACTCCAATCCCAGCCTTGAGCAAAGTTTGTATTATCAATAGGAGTGTTGGCGGCTGTTGCTGCTTTTATATCGTTAAATGCAGCACTCGGCGTTGCCCATGTTAATGTACCGGCAGCATCACTCGAAGTCAATACCTGTCCGATAGTAGCTTGTTTTGCTGGCAAAGTTAAGTCATACCCTGTCACACCCGTAGAAGGAGCAACCAAGCTAATACTATTAGAAGCATCAGAAGTAAAAATCAGTTTCTTGCCCGAAGCCAAAGTTACGCTATCGTTCAAAACAGTAGTACCAGTTACCAACAGATGTTTATTAATAGTTACACTATCATTCAAAGCGGTAGTACCGCCCACAGCAAGCTTACTACCAAGTTTGGTTATTCCGGCAACATTCAAAGTCTTATTGGCAACTAAACTATCTGCCAACGCAGTAGTACCGGTAACGGCAAGATGACTCTTAACTGTTAAACTATCATTCAATGTTGTAGTACCGCCCACAGCAAGCTTACTACCAAGTTTGGTTATTCCGGCAACATCTAAAGTCTTATTGGCAATTAAACTATCTGACAAGGCAGTAGTACCGGTTACCAACAGGTGCTTATTAATAGTCACACTATCATTCAAAGCGGTAGTACCGCCCACAGCAAGCTTACTACCAAGTTTGGTTATTCCGGCAACATCTAAAGTCTTATTGGCAATTAAACTATCTGCCAAGGCAGTAGTACCTGCTACCAACAGATGTTTATTAATAGTCACACTATCATTCAAAGCGGTAGTACCGCCCACAGCAAGCTTACTACCAAGTTTCGTTATTCCGGCAACATTCAAAGTCTTATTGGCAACTAAACTATCTGCCAAGGCAGTAGTACCAGTCACCAACAGATGCTTATTAACAGTCACACTATCATTCAAAGCGGTAGTACCAGCAACAGCAAGCTTACCGCTAATAGCAATATTCGCCCCATCGTTGTTCAGTGCTGATGATTCAGCCCATTTCTTATTGGTTGCATCCCAGCGTAAAGTATTACCATCAACAGTAGCTGTATCAACCGGAGCTACCGAAGTCCATACTAATGTACCGGCAGCATCTTTCGAAGTCAACACCTGTCCGACAGTAGCTTGTTTTGCCGGCAAAGTTAAGTCATACCCTATCACACCCGCAGAAGGAGCAACCAAGCTAATACTATTAGAAGCATCAGAAGTAAAAATCAGTTTCTTGCCCGAAGCCAAAGTTACACTATCGTTCAAAACTGTAGTACCAGTCACCAACAGGTGCTTATTAATAGTTACACTATCATTCAAAGCGGTAGTACCGCCCACAGCAAGCTTATTACCAAGTTTGGTTATTCCGGCTACATCTAAAGTCTTATTGGCTACTAAACTATCCGCCAAGGCAGTAGTACCGGTTACCAACAGATGCTTATTAATAGTCACACTATCATTCAAAGCGGTAGTACCGCCCACAGAAAGCTTATTACCAAGTTTGGTTATTCCGGCCACATCTAAAGTCTTATTGGCTACTAAACTATCCGCCAAGGCAGTAGTACCGGTTACCAACAGATGCTTATTAATAGTCACACTATCATTCAAAGCGGTAGTACCGCCCACAGAAAGCTTATTACCAAGTTTCGTTATTCCGGCAACATTCAAAGTCTTATTGGCAACTAAACTATCTGCCAACGCAGTAGTACCGGCCACCAACAGATGTTTATTAATAGTCACACTATCATTCAAAGCGGTAGTACCGCCCACAGAAAGCTTACTACCAAGTTTGGTTATTCCGACAACATCTAAAGTCTTATTGGCAATTAAACTATCTGCCAACGCAGTAGTACCGGTTACCAACAGATGTTTATTAATAGTTACACTATCATTCAAAGCGGTAGTGCCAGCAACAGCAAGCTTACCGCTAATAGCAATATTCGCCCCATCGTTGGTCAGTGCTGATGATTCAGCCCATTTCTTATTGGTTGCATCCCAGCGTAAAGTATTACCATCAACAGTAGCTGTATCAACCGGAGCTACCGAAGTCCATACTAATGTACCGGCAGCATCTTTCGAAGTCAACACCTGTCCGACAGTAGCTTGTTTTGCCGGCAAAGTTAAGTCATACCCTATCACACCCGCAGAAGGAGCAACCAAGCTAATACTATTAGAAGCATCAGAAGTAAAAATCAGTTTCTTGCCCGAAGCCAAAGTTACACTATCGTTCAAAACTGTAGTACCAGTCACCAACAGGTGCTTATTAATAGTTACACTATCATTCAAAGCGGTAGTACCGCCCACAGCAAGCTTATTACCAAGTTTGGTTATTCCGGCTACATCTAAAGTCTTATTGGCTACTAAACTATCCGCCAAGGCAGTAGTACCGGTTACCAACAGATGCTTATTAATAGTCACACTATCATTCAAAGCGGTAGTACCGGCAACAGCAAGCTTACTACCAAGTTTCGTTATTCCGGCAACATTCAAAGTCTTATTGGCAACTAAACTATCTGCCAAGGCAGTAGTACCAGTCACCAACAGATGCTTATTAACAGTCACACTATCATTCAAAGCGGTAGTACCGGCTACAGCAAGCTTACTACCAAGTTTGGTTATTCCGGCAACATCTAAAGTCTTATTGGCAATTAAACTATCTGCCAAAACTGTAGTACCGGTTACCAACAGATGTTTATTAATAGTTACACTATCATTCAAAGCGGTAGTACCTCCCACAGCAAGCTTACTACCTAGTTTCGTTATTCCGGCTACATCTAAAGTCTTATTGGCTAATAAACTATCTAACAAAACTGTAGTACCGGTAACGGCAAGATGACTCTTAACTGTCAAACTATCATTCAATGTTGTAGTACCGCCCACAGCAAGCTTACCGCTAATAGCAATATTCGCCCCGTCGTTGATCAGTGCTGATGATTCAGCCCATTTCTTATTAGTTGCATCCCAGCGTAAAGTATTACCATCAACAGTAGCTGTATCAACCGGAGCTACTGAAGTCCATATTAATGTACCGGCAGCATCTTTCGAAGTCAACACCTGTCCGACAGTAGCATGTTTTGCCGGCAAAGTTAAGTCATATCCTATCACACCCGCAGAAGGAGCAACCAAGCTAATACTATTAGAAGCATCAGAAGTAAAAATCAGTTTCTTGCCCGAAGCCAAAGTTACGCTATCGTTCAAAACAGTAGTACCAGTCACCAACAGATGTTTATTAATAGTCACACTATCATTCAAAGCGGTAGTACCGCCCACAGCAAGCTTACTACCAAGTTTGGTTATTCCGGCAACATCCAAAGTCTTATTGGCAACTAAACTATCTGACAAGGCAGTAGTACCGGTCACCAACAGGTGCTTATTAATAGTTACACTATCATTCAAAGCGGTAGTACCGGCAACAGCAAGCTTATTACCAAGTTTGGTTATTCCGGCAACATTTAAAGTCTTATTGGCTAATAAACTATCTACCAAAACTGTAGTACCGGTAACGGCAAGATGACTCTTAACTGTCAAACTATCATTCAATGTAGTAGTACCCCCCACAGCAAGCTTACCGCTAATAGCAATATTCGCCCCATCGTTGGTCAGTACTGATGATTTAGCCCAAGTCTTAGTAACACCATTCCAGCGAAGGGTATTATTGGCATCACCCACTTCAACAGGGGCTACCGAAGTCCAGATTAATGTACCATTTTCATCTTTCGAAGTCAATACCTGTCCGGCAGCAGCTTGCGCATCGGGCAAAGTCAATATATACGGAGTTACTGCATTAGGAGCCTTAATGCCTATAGCATTGGTACCCGCAGCAGCATCGTGCAATGTTATCGCTCCTACCTTTGTTGTAGAACCAACAGTTAGGTTACCCGCATTTACAGCCACATTGCCCTGGGCTGTTATATCTTGTGCTTTAAAACTTCCGTTCACATCGCGGGCCACCAGCGTACCGGCTGTATTATCGGCAGTAGCATTTATGATTTTCACTACCCCATCATCAGTTACCACCATCAGCTTATCAGCCGTAGTACCACTTATAAGTCCTTTTATAGACAGCGTTTTGGTAGCATCAGTAGTAATAGTAGTAGCAGCAGTTAAAGCTCCTCCCAGCATCACTTTACCATCTTTAACCTCTAACCCATTGGTGATATCGCCGTCTACAATCAGGCGGGTCCATCTGGCTGGTGCCGCATTTGCATTCCAGTAGTAATACCCTGCAGGCATTGCCAGATTTGTTATGGTCGAGTTATACACGATCATGGAGTTAACCGGCGAATTGATGGTTGTTATATCCGCTATACCTGTAAGTGCTACCCGTGGTAACAAAACGCCCTTATCTGTTGCATACACCTCAAGCATGGAGGACGAATTGGGGGTGCGCGTTCCAATACCTACTCCGCCTTCAGTTTGCGCGTCGGCAGAGCTCACAACTGTCGCAAGCAATGCTATGATTGCGAATACTTTACTAAGACTTTTCATTGTGCTATGTTTTATTTATATTTTACTTTTTTTCGGATAGCAACCATCTGCCTGAGCGGCTCTATCACCTGTATATAATGGTAGGGGTCGAAAATCATTTTCACCCCATAGGAATATTAATTACCGGCTTGTATCCATTCCGAACCGTCCCACATAATAGTCATCTTATTGCCCGACACGGTACCATCCACAGTAGTACTGCCCGAGAGTATCTGACCGCTTTGAAGATCAACTGCAGTTCGTACAGAAGCACTCAGCGATATCTTGTAGTTCGACATATTAATGATTCTAAAGGTTGTACCTACCACCACACCGTCGGTAGTAGCGGGCAATGTAAACGTAACATTCCCCGTGGTATGCTTGTCGAGCACCACTGTGTTGTCAGCCATCAGAATGGTATAATCGCCGGTTACCTTTTTAAATGGAGTTACTCCAAGTACCCGTTGGCGCAATGTACCATCGGCAGCTACAGTAACTACGTTGTCGGCATTATCAGCTGCAGCAAGAGTTTTTAAGGTCGTTGCACCGGTAATCGTAGTAGCACCTGCTACCGACAGATTATTTTTTATAGTAGTCATACCCGTGGCAGCACCCATAGTTAATGTGGTAGCCGCTCCACCTATATTTAAAGTAGTAGCACCGGCATTAAACAGTTCGGCGGTAGCAGCAGCAGTAGCTACTTTACCAGTTGTTATAGCTACATTACCGTTAAGAGTAACAGCACCCGTACCGGTAGCGAAAGTTCCGGCACCCGATTGAATAAAGCTACCCTTTAATGTTGTAGTACCGGCGTCAGCACCCATAGTTAATGTAGTAGCCATTCCACCTATTTTTAAAATAGTAGCTGTTGTATTAAACACTTCAGCACTCTGGTAGCCGGCAATCAGATTGTTGGCTGTAATATTTCTTGCCGAAAAATCACTATTCGCATCGCGGGCCACAATAGTACCCGATGTATTAGAACTAGTGGCATTTATAGTTTTCAACAGCCCATCAGTTCCACTTGCCACAACAACCTTATCGTCAATTACTCCGGTATTGTCAAGTCCTTTTATTGATAGCGTATGGTCCACTGTTGTTGTAATAGTAGTATTAGGAATCAGCAGCTCACCGCCCAACTGAATAGCGGTTGCCGAAATATTCAAACCATTGTTCACCAATACACCAGTAGTCGATGTCACACCATTAATAGTAGAAGTCAATTTACCGTCAGCGCTACCGCTTAATAAATTTGAAGTTATTATGTCCGCCGTACTTGTACCGCCACCTACCGAAGAGCTTAGTGTATTTCCTACCATCGATAATGTGTTACCTATATTAATAGCTGCACCGGTTACCCCATTCACCGTAGTACTTATTTTTCCACTACCTATAGTATTAGAAACAGAAGTAGCCGTTTTGAGAAAAGTGGAGAATTTTTGTTGTTTCAACGCTCCTGTTGATGGGTCGGTCAAAAGAACATTATCAGTAGACACACCTGTAGACTGCAAGCCGGAAATAGCCAGCGTATTGAAAGCATCAGTTTTAATAATGGTAGGAAGACTCAAAGTACCACCCAGCAAAATTCCGGCAGAGGAAGCAGTCAACCCATTAGCGACCGGAACGCCATCGGCCTCTACGCCATTGATAGTAGAAACCAAACTACCGCTGGCAGCACTCAGCTCATTGGAATTAATGATTGTCGCTGTTTGAGCAAGCCCATCGGCTACGGCAGAACTTAAAAGATTGTCGGCCGAAGATAATGAGTTTGTTATGGCAACGGGCACTGCCTGCACACCATTTATTGTAGTGGTTAGTTTTGAACCGGCTATGGCATTAGAAATGCTGGTTCCCGATTTCAGCAAGCTGGAAAAGCTCTGCGACCGAAGAGCACCCGACTGTGGAATGCCCAGAACTACATTGTCGGTAACCAAACCACTTTGCTGCAAACCCGACACAAGCAGTCGCCCATTGGTTATTGCCAGGTTAACGGCTTTCACCACAGAATCTCTGACAGCTACATCCTGATTAACACTGTTGGCTATCAAACCGGACAGCTCACTTTTGTTTAGCACGCGTACCCAACGGGCCAGTTCGGCATTCCAGTAGTAAAGTCCCTTGGGCTCAGCGCCCGATTCGTTAAAGATCAACATCCCGTTGGCAGGAGTTGTACCTTGCAGCGTCCATAAGGAAGCATTGTTCAGAACTATGCGAGGTAAGCGCAAGCCCTTAGTCAAACTTTCCATCTCGAGCAACGACCCGTCGTGTATGGTTTGAGGATTGTCACCCACCTTAGTTTGTGCTCCGGCTCCAAAAGCCATGGCAACGAATAAAAGAGCAAGAAGTAGCTTTTTAATTTTCATATCATTATTAGGTATTATTGATAAAGAAACCATCCACCTTTGCGTTCCACAGTCTCCCACCAGAATAAAAAATCTATATTTGAACAAATCCCTGCATCTCAAAAAAACGATATATTAGCAATCTGCTTATAAACAAAGCAATAATGGCTAACAGAGTGCTCTTGGCGAGATGATTTCGCACCTGAGTCTGACACCCAAATACGTTTCAGCATCGAAACACCAATACGACACCAATATTCTAAGCATCTACTCACTTCCTTATAAGTAAAGCGACCTGCGCCAACAGCTTTAGCAACCATCTTTTGATGCAATACAAAAATAGATACAGATTGTTATACTTTATTATTTTTTAAGGGTACATAAAAGGTACATAAAGCATAAGAATATACTATTTACACACAAAAAGCACTTTAAAGATAAATTAGCCCACCAAAAACATAGAGAACGTATACAATAAGCAGATAAATGCTGTATAGAAAAACAGACTTACAACAATGGAAGGAATGACAAAACAGGATTTGCAGAAAAAAAATAGGTAGCCTTTTTTATTATCGCCTCACCTACCCGATCATTTCAAGTCACCCTTACCAATAATTCAGGGTTAAGTAGCAAGCATCAATAAAAAAAATACATTTCGGTGCGCTATAGCCTCTGCGGACATCAGTGCTATTTGACACTACAAAGATTGGGGGGATCCTACATCAAGCAAGCCAACAAGTACCTTATTAGCCGATCTATCCGTCTACTTAAAATCTGTTAGCTCAGCTATGAAATAAAATGCGGTGCAGATTCTAACCATGCAAGTTATTTTATATTCATTGTTGTTTGGTAAACCTTATAGATAAAACTTTGGAAGAGTGACTGGGCTAATACCAGTTCTCACTTCGTTCGAAGCGAAAAATCTACTCCTTTTTATCGGACAACAATGAATAATAATATATAAAGTCGTCTTGACTTTTGATGGAGTATTACAATATAAAAAAAAAGAAGGGACCGTTCTGTATGCGACATAACCCCTATTTGAATATATTATTGAGCCTAATGGTTAGTCAACCGCCAATGTATCCATCTCTTTGTTTTGCAGGTGGCATAGATAGTCCCCGAATAAATCATCAACAGTATCGAAGTAGACCATCGACAGTACAGAAGAAGATTGTTGACTGCATGCGCATGAAGTTTGCTATAAATATTAACTTCAACATGAGACAAAAGCTCTGTAGGCGCAACATTATTAAAAGTCAAGATGGCTTCTATATTATCCTGGATGGAGACAAAAAATGATTTTCCACAGCCCCAAAGATCCGGTTCATTGGGGGGCATAATACTAAACAGCCTTTAGCCGATAAAAATATTCTACGTTTCCGGTCATCGAGCTCTTCAACACCTCGTCTTTCCAGTGCGCAACCAAAGACGATTGGCAGCTGGATATATCACCAAGCACTTGCATTATCTCACTGGTCTGATAAACTGCTAAACCTTCCAACTTCAATTTATATTCAGTTAGCATTTCTTCCTCTTTGCTGCTTATCTCAGCGTTTAGAGAGGAATACTTAATTAATTCGTCAGATACTGAATCAGCAGTTAACTTCATCGGTATTTCAAACCACAGAGTAGTGCCCGAGTTTAACACCGAATCTGCACCAATTACTCCTCCGTGAGCCTCTACAACGAATTTGCAGAATGTTAGTCCTATTCCTGTAGAGCGGGTGACACCTAAATTACGGGCACCAGCCTGATAGTGCTTCTCGAATATCCGACCGATATCTTTAGAATCAATCCCTGCACCATGATCTACAACCTCCACCCTGACTTTGCCGCTAATACTCGTTACATTTATTTCAATGGCACTATTCTGCTCTGAGAACTTAATAGAATTACTTAATAAATTCACAAAGACACGAATAAACAATTCTACATCTACATCGATGACTGGATTTACAGACAGGTGAGTCTCAAAACGGATGTTTTTCACATCAACCATATATTTCACCTGACCGAAAGCCTCATCGATGATGCTACCTACATCTCGAACCGATAATTTCAAAGATACTTTTGAATCTTCCATTTTACACACATCAAGAATATTCTCAACTATCGACCGTATTTGCTCACTTGGCTGAATTATTTCATCTTTTTGAACGACATCCATCTTGCTGGCAGCCAGTATCCTGTTAATTGGATTCTTGATATCGTGTACAATTACATTTAGCATCCAGTCTTTTAACCTCAAGAGTTCATTCAGTTCCTCGTATTGCCTGCTGAGCAACTGAGCCTGATCGCACAGTTTAAGATAAAACAAACGAGTGCTACTATAAGCAAAATAAATTATAAAAGAAATACCAACAAAAAATACAGTATCCAGCAAAAGGATACTCCATAAGAAAGAGTCATTTAAATAAACAGTGAAGATCCATATCCACACAATGGAAATAGCACCAACATAAAGGATGTTTCGCTCATTGCTAACTAAACCACCAAAGGATATAAACAAAAGAAGGATAAAGTGGGTATGCAGGAAAAAGATATTAATCAGCTCATTTCCCTGAATCAGAAAAAAGACATCCTTTACAAATAAATTAATGATAGGAAGATATATGAACAACAAACCGGCAAGGTTCGAAGACAATTGCTTTTTTTTGATCAGTGCGCAAGAAAAAGAGATTACAAACGATACAGAAGCCAAGGCCATCAGATAATAGTAGCCTGCCTTGAAATACCCGAAAATAACAACCATGTAGACAATAAGCAAAACTACAAATTGAATACGAATTGTCAATTCTCTAAGTCTTTTGTATTTATCGTCAATAAAATCTATCTTCAGATCTTCAAGCCCAATCATTTTGTAAATATAATTTAAAACAAAAACACTCATATATACAAATATCTTACACGTTTTCTTACTGATAACCAAACGAAATCAACTAGTAAACACCAAAATAAACAAAACAAAATAGAGCACAGACAACACAAATCGGGATTAGAATATGCGCTTGAAAAGTACCTTTAAAATCGAGCCTTGTATATAAGGATGGAGAATCAAATGCAACACGACAATTGAACAGGCTGGTCTGATTAGTCTCTCTATGAAAACAAGTCAAGATCAAGCATTACGACCAATGCAAAAAAACTACATCGGCAATAAGTTACTCACACCAACTAACGATCAATTACAAAATATTGACTATTCCTCCGTTGCCACAAAAATACAAGCATAATCTTGCAACTGATTTTTTTTTCATGGTACATAAAGGGTACACACAGTAAATGAAGTAATTGAATTAACCAATTAGGCTATTTGCAAAAGAGAAAGAAACTAGAATGGAATGGGAAGTAACCGAAAAAACACAGAAAAGAAATCACTAAAGAAAAGATTATCAACAGCATGCCTCCAAGCAGAACAAACTTACTAATAATAAATTTATCAAAATGGATAGTTCTCAGATTGTACGCTCAACCTCAAGACTACTACCAGAACCATTTTTGTACAAGATCAAAACTGGGAAGTCAATAGAAATCAACAGATATTGAGATTCAAAAAAGATTCGATGCCTTAAGCTTCCGATGTATCGGGAAGGCTATTGAATAAAGAAAAACCCGAACCTTGAGAAGATTCAATAACGCACATTTTTGATATTAAGACAACATTCGGAGTTCACATTCTAATTTTCACCTTGCCACACGAAGTTTTACAAGTCATTTTATTGATAAGATTATCCAACAACATCAGATAGAAGGTGTAGACAGGAAGAATATAAACAGTAGACGAGAATAAAAGGAGACGACATTCAATCAACACAGACTCATCTAACAGGCTCAAACCTACATAATATTGTACGACGCTTTCTACGGAAAATATGTTACCCCAAATTTATATCTGATAACAAATATCATCGCATACAGAGCTTGTGAAAAAGTAGTCAAAACAAGCTATTCTCTATTATTATTCAAGACAGAATGCATATTCAACCATTATACCTCTTTTTTTTATGTATCGTTTGTCTAAGGTTCCTGTAAGGTTTCTGTAGCTTCCTCTAAGGTAGCCCTATTTGTGAGTATTTATGCAGAGCACGATTCAAATAACAATTGCTAAAACTCAAAATGAATATAAAAAACAACCTATTTCCAACGGAGCCAAACAGGTCTATATAACAATTAAAGAACAAATACGCTATCAGAATTCATATATTTGCAAGATCAGAAAAGCGTCAGCACAAAGAAATAAAATAAAAAAAAACAGAAAAATACTGGATATAGAGCAGAATAATACAGATCCATATAACAAACAGAGATGCGTCCTTGTTAGATCGAGCAGACAAGAATAGCAGACAGCCCACACAAACCTACTTATCAAATCTTTGAGCTTCGCAATTTGATGATAAAGGCGAATCTGCTTGATGATCGTTTGAGTCTTCAGACAACTTCCTTAATTCATCAAAAAGCTCTGCATCCCCCATCATAGAACATTTAACAACCTCATCTTGCCATCTAAACAACTCTGGCGAATCGTTCAAACAGCAATACTTAAACACATTAAGAATTTCACTCGTCTGATAAACAGCCACACTAGCCAACTTCAACTTACACTCAAGCAACACCTCTTTCTCTGCACAACTAAGCTCCACCATATTTTTAAAACAATTATCATCTTTCTCTTCGCAGATCAACCCACTTACCGAAACTACAGGAAGTTCAAACCAAATCAAAGTACCCTCATCTAATTCCGACTCTGCACCAATAGAACCTCCATGAGCTTCAATAGCCAATTTACAAAAAGTCAAGCCAATACCCTCCGAACGAGTATATCCCAGATTTCTTGCACTGGATTGATAATGCTTATCAAATATCCGGCTAACATCTTCAGGAGGTATTCCGACACCCTTATCAATAATTTCAACACGGACTAATCCATCTATCTGATAGACTACAAGCTCAATAAAATTATTAGAATTGGAATATTTTACTGCATTACTCAGAATATTTATAAACACGCGGACCAATAGATCCTCGTCAATTTCAAGAACAGGCACTATTGATATCTGTTTAACCAGAGTGATCATTTTCCCATCCAAAAGATACCTTACTTGATCATAAGCCTTATTAATAACAACATCTATTCGTTGCAACGACAGTTTCAACGACATATTGGATTCTTCCATCTTATAAACATCAAGAATGTTTTCAACTATTGATAGCATATATTTACTAGGCTCAACTATTTCTTCTTTTTGAATAACATCCATTTTACTAGCAGACAGAATTCTATTAATTGGATTCTTGATGTCATGCACAATTACATTAAGCATCCAATCTTTTAAACTAATGAGATTATTCAACTCCTCATTTTGGCTGACAACTAACTCTGCCTGCTCACTAAGTTTAGAATTAAACAAGTGCACACAGCAATACGCAAAGTATATTATTAAGGTGATTCCAACAAAAAAAACGGTATCTAAAACTATTAAACTCCACAGAAAAGAATCATCTAGACAGACAGTGAATATCCACACCCAAACAACGGAAATAGCACCTACAAAGATTATATTCCTATGATTACTAACCAGGCCTCCAAAAGATATAAACAATAAAAGCATAAAATGTGTATGCAAGAAAATAGTGCTGATCAATGGATTGCCCTGAAGCAAGAAAAAAACATCTTTAACAAGAATATTTACAATCGGAATGTATATAAATAACAAACTTGACAAATTAGAAGACAAACGCTTATTCCATTTACGCCCAAAAAGAAATACCAAAATAATCAAAGAAGCTAGAGTCATATTCATCAAATGCCTATAACCAGCCAAATAGTATCCTTGAGCAATAACAACATAAGCCAAAAATGATACAACAAACTGAACACAAATCATCAGTTCCTTAATCTGCATATACTTCTCACTCACGAGACGTATCTCCAGATCTTTAAAACCTACTATTTTGTGAATTTGTTTGACAAGATTGAATTTATTAGTCATTAGCTATCAAATACTCGTTTAATACTGCAAAATATAAACACACACCATCCATGTAAAGGGTACATATAGGGTACCTGATCATTAAGATTAAGATACAACAATCAGACGTGACTCTCCAAAAAAAGAACATCCACAGATACTAAATATACTAATTACCAATATATGGAAACAGAATTTATCGACTCAAGCCTCAAGCCTCACTCACTTCACTCTATTTGCTTATATATTGCAAATTTGCTTTATTTATTAATATTGTATACCTTTGCTTAACAGTAATATAAATGGGCAGCAAAGTTATACTCATTATGCGTACAATCCAAGTAAAAGTTAGTTCTTTGTGAAAAAAAAAATACATGAAGCAACCCAGAACAAAACAACAGAAATAATCAACAAATTAAAAGCTCATTACGACATAAAGTCGGATGCCAAATTTGCTGAATATCTAGGGATTGCTACGACAACTTTATCAAGTTGGAAATGTCGAAACAGTCTTGACTACGATTTAATATACGCAAAATGCGTTGATATCGATGCTAACTGGTTACTTTCCGGTCACGGAGAGATCGTAAAACAAACGCACAAAAAAAACAACCAATCAGCAACTTTCCGGAGAGACAAAAGCGAAGAGAAGTACATTTTGCAACTAGAGAGCGAAAACAAAAGACTAATTATTGACAACCAAAGAAAACAAGAGCTCATAAGCGCCCTACTAGACAATCTAGCTAACATAAAAAAACAAACGCATTCCATGGATTCTTGATCCCTTTACATTGATCCAAAATTGATCCATTTCTATTCTAATAAAAGAACAAAAAACCCCTCTTGATAATATTATCAAGAGGGGTTTTAGTACCCAGAGCCGGGATCGAACCGGCATGGAAGTGAATCCACTGGTGTTTGAGACCAGCGCGTCTACCAATTCCGCCATCTGGGCAATTGCGCTGCAAAAGTAAGTCTTTTATTTGGTAATTACAAACTAATCACGAATAAAAATTCGGCAGCGATAAATAAAACAATATAAATAATTGAATTTCAACAAACGAAACATCATGAATCATTTCGTTTTCTCGCAACAAAGTCATTTCTTTTACCTGCAAAAATATCGTATCGACAATACCAACAATCTAGAGAACCATTTAAAAGTCTGATACGTTCCGTTGGTTTCAGTCCTATTTTATCGAGACACTCCTCATGCGAACTAATAACCCAAACTGTACTCCCTGTAAATTTATGCTTCACTGTAGTGCCTAATGCAGCGTACAAGCCGTAAATATCATCGGATGTTATACGCTCACCATAAGGTGGATTTGTTACCACCATACAATTTTCAGCAGGAGCCTCTAATTTTTGAACCGGCATAACCTGCAATTCTATATATTTACTTAAGCCCGTACTTTTTACATTTTGCTCAGCTATTTTTATTGCTCGTGGAGAATTATCAGAGCCATAGATTTTAAAATTAAACGGACGTTCATATGAATCGTCGTTGTACAAATTGTCAAAAAGCTCCTCATCAAAATCATTCCACTTTTCAAAAGCAAATGAAGAACGATAAATACCAGGTGGAATATTTAATGCTATTAATGCCGCCTCAATTAATAAGGTTCCGGAACCACACATCGGATCCACAAAATCTGACTGTCCTTTCCAATCGGCCATCAGGAGCATACCTGCAGCAAGAGCTTCGTTTATAGGAGCCTCAGTTTGAGCTATCCTATAACCCCGTTTATGAAGTGATTCCCCTGAACTATCCAACGAAAGTGTACAACGGTGTTCAGCAATGTGGATATTAATCATTAGTTGAGGACTATCTATACGAACAGAAGGGCGACGATCATACTTTTCTGTAAACCAATCGGCAATAGCATCCTTCACTCTATAAGCCACAAATTTAGAATGACGAAACACCTCAGAGAAAACAGTTGAATCAATAGCAAAAGTACTATCAACAGACATATAATCACTCCAGTTTATTTTTTTTACTTGTTCGTAAACCTCATCAGGATTTGAAGCATCAAAGGATAAGATCGGCTTTAAAATACGTGAAGCTGTCCGACTGTACAAATTTGCTTTATACATCATAGCTTTATCGCCGGTAAAACTAACCGCCCGTCGTTGAAGCTGCACATTGTTGGCACCAATATTTACCAATTCGGTGGCCAACACCTCTTCTAACCCACGAAAGGTTTTTGCTAACATTTCAAATTCCATATTTTTTTTCTCTTGTTATCAGTAGCCAATCGTCACACATCGCTCAAAAAAAAGTGATGACATAACGTAGAGACTTATTTAATTGTATTACTATTTACTTATTTTCTTATTCTGTGCCAGTTTTGCATTGGCGGGTACATCTGTATCTATCCAAAGATTACCACCAATCACTGCACCATCACCAACTTTTATATTACCCAAAATAGTAGAATTGGAATAAATGATAACATTACTTCCTATATGAGGATGTCGGTCAATTCCTTTAATAGGGTTACCGTTTTCGTCCAAAGGGAAACTTTTAGCACCAAGCGTAACCCCCTGGTACATTTTTACACTGTCACCAATAATAGCCGTCTCGCCAATAACCACACCAGTCCCGTGGTCAATTGTAAAATAATCACCTATTGACGCCCCTGGATGAATATCAATACCTGTTTCTGAGTGAGCCATTTCAGTAATAATCCGCGGTATTAGAGGCACATCAAGCCCTAGCAGAGTATGCGCAATTCGATAATTACTAATCGCTTTTATACTTGGATAGCAGAATATTATCTCTCCAAAACTTTTGGCTGCCGGATCACCATTATATGCAGCTATAACATCAGTATGAAGACTCATACGTATCTCTGGCAACTGAACAACAAACTGAGTAGCTTTCTCGGTTGCAGCCTTTTCTATTTCAATACCACGCTGGCCACTATGACAACTAAAGCAAATTCCAGCCTTGATTTGCTGAGCAAGTAACAAATGTAACCTATCAACGTTTACACCAATGTGATACATCATCGTTTGCGAATTTACAGCTGCATCACCAAAATATCCGGGAAATAAAATTGAACGAGCCAATTGAACGATTTCTTGCAATACATCCACCGACGGCATCGGATCGTTATTACCCTGCTCATGGCAGACATCCTTAAACTCTTCGAATTGTGATAGTTTTTTAATAGCGCCTAGTAAATCCTTATTCATGATTTAATATTTTGAGAATTGTTTTATCGTAAGTAGCTTTCAACAAACACCTGCAAGTTGCGAACCCTCCTACCAGTAATCTAAGTTCAAGAAGCAGATCATTAAATATCATTATTGCTATTCTTATGCCGCTCTTCAAACCTTTTAAGAGCTTCAATCGCATTCTCAATTCGCTTACGGCCATTCCCGCAAACCACAACGTAAGGCTTACCTGTTTGTTCAATTTCCTTTTTATACCAATCAAAGAAAAACTCGCGATCTGAACCATGCTCCCGAACCGAATCCGGCTCCCATGGTAAGTCGGGAACACAAAGTAAATACAGGTCGAAATAATTCACCTGCATATGTTCTGTGAGAAAATCGGGAATTTTATCAAAACAGTAAGAAAACCAAACCTTCGTTATAATCAACTCAGTATCAAAAAAGATAAATGACTGATCTACAAATTGACTTTCGAGCAACCGTTCCTGTTCAATTTGTTTTAATGCGATATTACAAACATCATCATAAGTATACGGACGATTTAGCCTTTCAACATATGCACGGGCATATTCTGGAATCCAACTAGAACCAAAATAGTCAGCCAACTGACTAGCCAGATATGTTTTACCGGTTGATTCTGGTCCGACAATTGCGATTTTGAACATTTAGTTGATATCGTGTAAGCTCTTACTATTTTATAATACTGTTGTTGCGGTCCGAATTGGATTAGAGCTACTCTGAATTAGCAAAGTCGAACCATTTGATAAATTATAATTATCTTTGACCTCAAAAAATATGCACAAATTTACGACAATTATTCTACTTTGGAGCGTTTTTTCGTTTTTTAGTATCCAAACAACTGCACAAAATACAGATATTGAGCTATTAAGAGAAATAAATAGGTCTTCTTCAAATGAACTGCGTCAGTACTCCAAGTTTATTTCAAACTCTACCACAGCTATTTCAATTTCTACCCCCATTATTATGGGAGCTATTGCGCTTATTGATAAAAATGATGAGCTACTGAAGAGCTCACTTTATATTGGAGTAAGCATAGGAGTGGATGGCATACTTACATACTCTATGAAAAAAGCCATACAACGACCACGACCACACACCTCCTATCCCAACGAAATAGCCGCGTACGAAACCGAAACATCATTTTCATTTCCTTCGGGTCACACCTCGCTAGCATTTACTACCGCTACCGCACTCAGTTTAAAGTATCCAAAATGGTATGTGATTGCTCCGAGTTATTTTTGGGCTTGCTCTGTTGGATATTCTCGCATGAATCTGGGAATGCATTACCCCTCTGATGTTATTGCCGGAGCCATCTTGGGTAGTGGAAGTGCCTACATAACCTATAAGGTCAATAATTGGTTTTGGAAAAAGCACAATAAGAGAAAATTAATTAGTTTGCAAAACTATAACCTGCAAAAACTTTAAACTCTCTAAAATTGCTAAAAAATCGATTTTACATTTATCTTGTCGAAAACAGATAGTTACCTGAGCATATACAAATCACATCAAGCTTTAAATTCTGGCATTATCCATTTAAACTAAAGCAGCCTAAAAAAGCTTCTTACTTTTTAGGCTGTTTTAAGTTTATTTCTTCGTTTAAATAACTTTTATTTATTCACCTTATACTTCTCATTACCGTTCTTTATAAAGTCGACAATTTGTCTAGCAGCAGCAATACCTGCGTTGATATTGGCTTCAGAGGTTTGAGCTCCCATTTTCTTAGGTGTTGAGAAATATCGAGATCCAACCTTTTCTTTCATCACAGCATCATTAGCCGGGAGGATATCAGTCACATATTTAAAATCTATATGTGATTCCATAAACTCAAGGATTTCTGTTTCATGTACGACCTCTTTACGAGCTGTATTAACCAGAATACCACCTTTAGGCATCCGACCCAGCAATGCAGCATTGATCGATTGTTTAGTTTCTGCTGTGGCAGGGATGTGCAATGAAACAATATCAGAGATACTGTAAAGCTCTTCTACCGACGATAAGGCTTTTACACCATCCTTTTCTATCACTTCGGCAGGGCAAAATGCATCAAAAGCAAACAGCTCCATGCCAAAACCTTTTGCTATGCGAGCCACATTGCGACCTACATTACCGTAAGCATGAATACCTAGTTTTTTCCCCTTCAACTCTGTTCCAGAAGTGCCATTATAAAAATTGCGAACGGCAAAAACAAGTAGTCCAAAAACGAGTTCCGCCACTGCATTTGCATTCTGCCCCGGTGTATTCATCACGCAAACGCCAGCTTTGGTAGCAGCTTCCAAGTCAACATTATCGTATCCGGCACCAGCGCGAACTACAATCTTCAACCTCTTGGCTGCAGCAATAACTTCCGCATCAATAATATCACTACGAACAATAATGGCATCAGCATCAACAACAGCATCAAGAAGTTGTTGCTTTTCTGTATATTTTTCAAGAAGAGCCAACTCAAAGCCAGCTGCCTCAATTTCCTGACGAATACCGTCCACCGCTATTTTTGCAAACGGTTTATCGGTAGCAATAAGAACTTTCATATGATAGAGTCTTTAAAAAACAATAGACACTAAAGTGTCTATTGTTAAGTTTATTTCTAAGCGTTTAATTTTTCGAATTCCAACATACAATCAACAAGTGCCTGAACACTATCAATTGACATAGCATTATAAATAGATGCACGAAAACCACCAACTGAACGATGACCTTTGATTCCAACCATACCACGATCTGAAGCAAATTTTTGGAAATCTGCTTCCAACGACTGATATTCAGGTTTCATAACGAAACAAATATTCATGCGAGAGCGATCTTCTTTTGCTGCCGTACCCACAAAGATTTTGCTGTTATCAATTGTATTGTAAAGCAATTCAGCTTTTGCGATATTTTTCTTTTCCATTTCAACCAAACCGCCATTAGCTTTCAACCAACGCAAAGTTTCCATCGCACTATAAATAGGCAATACGGGTGGAGTATTAAACATTGATCCTTCAGTAATATGTGTTTTATAGTTAAGCATAGTCGGAATATAACGCGACACCTTACCTAGTAATTCATCTTTTATTATAACAAAAGTCAAACCTGCTGGAGCTAGATTCTTTTGGGCACCACCATAGATCATTCCATACTTAGAAACATCCATTGGACGCGAGAAAATATCAGAAGACATATCAGCAATTAATGGCACCGGAGAATCAAGATCTGTCAAAATTTCAGTTCCATAAATCGTATTATTTGTTGTTATATGGAAATAATCTGCATCAGTCGGAATTACATAGTCTTTAGGGACAAAAGTATAGTTCGCATCTTTTGAAGAAGCAACTTCCATAGTTTCACCAAATCCCTTTGCCTCTTTCATTGCTTTATTAGCCCAAACACCTGTATTTAAATACGCAGCCTTCTTTTCCAAAAAATTGAATGGAATCATACAAAACTGCATACTGGCGCCCCCCCCTAAGAAAAGGACAGAATAGCCCTCAGGAATATTCAATAACTCTTTGAAAAGCGCTATCGTTTCATCAACTACTACTTGAAAATCCTTTGAACGATGACTGATTTCCAATACCGACAAACCTGAGCCATTAAAATCCAATACTGCCTGCGCCGTTTTTTCAATAACCTCACGTGGTAAAATAGAAGGTCCGGCATTAAAATTATGTTTCTTCATACAATAAATAATATATTTGTTTGAGTGTTTTTTAGTTCTAAAAAAGAAAGCACAAAAGTACTGTTTTTTTTAGTTTTGCCCTCCAAAAAATGCGTTTTTATAAGATCCAGGTACTTAAAACTTATATACACAAATACAGCTTTCTTTAAAATGAATTTATATGCAGTATTAATGCCACATAAATATAAAGAGTGTGCAATTTATCTACCTGTAATTATACGTTTCACCTCGTTCAATTTATTAAGAGCTTCGATCGGAGTTAGATTATCAACATCCAGATTCTTTATTTCATCGCGAATTTGTTCGAGCACCGGATCATCGAGTTGAAAAAAACTTAATTGTAAACCTTCTCGCTGCTCTGCAATTTCACCCACCGGCTTAGAAACTCCCGATTGACGATTGTCAGTTTCGAGCTGTTTCAATATCTGCTCTGAACGCCTCACTATACTTTGTGGCATCCCGGCCATTTTAGCCACATGAATACCAAAACTATGTTCACTCCCCCCACGAACAAGCTTACGTAGAAAAATTACTTTTTTATCTATTTCCTTCACGGATACATTATAGTTCTTTATCCGGTGAAATGATTTTTCCATTTCATTCAATTCATGATAGTGCGTAGCAAAAAGAGTTTTAGCTTTACAGTTTGGATGTTCATGAATGTATTCCACAATAGCCCATGCTATAGAAATTCCATCATAGGTACTCGTTCCACGCCCAAGTTCATCAAAAAGCACCAAACTCCTGTTCGAAAGATTATTCAGAATACTGGCAGCTTCATTCATCTCCACCATAAAAGTCGACTCTCCCTGCGAAATATTATCACTTGCACCTACGCGGGTGAATATCTTATCAACAATACCAATTTTAGCACTTTCAACCGGGACAAAACATCCAATCTGAGCCATCAACACAATGATAGCTGTTTGACGAAGTAATGCTGACTTACCCGACATGTTTGGACCTGTGATAATAATTATCTGCTGAGTTTCATTATCCAAATACACATCATTAGCAATATAAGTTTCTCCTATAGGCAATTGTTTCTCAATAACAGGATGGCGGCCTTGTTTTATCTCTAACACATCTGTATCTGCAACTTCCGGACGAACATATTTATTTTCCGAAGAAACTTTAGCAAACGAAAGAAGACAATCTAACTGTGCAATTAAATTAGAATCCAACTGAATAGCTGTTATATAATCAACTAAACTCAACACCAATTCATTAAAAAGCCGAGTTTCAATAGTCAGAATTTTTTCCTCTGCACCCAAAATTTTTTCTTCATACACCTTGAGCTCCTGTGTAATGTAACGTTCCGCATTTACCAGCGTCTGCTTCCGAATCCATGTATCTGGCACCTTATCCTTGTACATATTCCGCACTTCAATATAGTATCCAAAAACATTGTTGAAATTTATTTTCAAACTTGGGATGCCGGTTTCTTCACTTTCACGCTCTTGTATCTTTTGTAAAAAGTCTTTTCCCGAGTAAGCCAACTGACGCAGCTCATCTAAGTCGGCATCAACACCTGGCTTAACAACACCCCCACGACTAACCATATTGGGTGGGTCGTTAGTGACTTCATGTTCTATTTTTTCAGAAATAACTGCACAAGCATTCAATTGGTCAGCTATTTTCTTTAAGGTCACGTTATCCGCTTCCAGACATGCCTTTTTTATTGGTTCAATGGCTTTCAATGCCACTTTTAACTGAACAACTTCACGCGGATTAATACGCCCCACTGCCACTTTGGAAATAATACGTTCCAAGTCTCCAATCAAAGCTATGTTTTGCTCAAGCAGAAGCTTTAATTCGGGATCTTTGAAGAAATACTCTACTACGCTCAAACGTTCATTGATTGGTTTTACATCTTTCAACGGAAATGCCACCCAACGTTTTAGCATACGCGCTCCCATCGGACTGATCGTTTTATCAATTACATCAAGCAAGGTACGCGCACCCTCATTAATAGACCCATACAGCTCCAGATTCCGCACAGTAAACCTATCAAGCCACACATAACGCTCTTCTTCAATTCTTGACAATTGCGTTATATGCCCAGTCTGTTGATGATGAGTCAAATCCAAATAATGCAAGATTGCTCCGGCAGCGACAACAGCATTGGGCAGATTATCAACCCCAAAACCCTTAAGATTTTTAGTTTCAAAATGTTTAAGCAAACGCTCCATAGTAGCATCGGGCGTAAAAGCCCAATCTTCAAGTGCGTATGTAAAAAACTTTGTACCAAACAAAGCCTCGAAATCTTTTTTCTTCGAACGATCAAAAAGAACTTCTTTAGGCCCAAAACTATTTAACAGTTTATCTACATAGTCGGCAGTTCCTTCTGCAACCAGAAATTCACCAGTAGAAATATCCAGAAACGAAACACCAATATGATTTTTATTCAAAAAAACACTTGCCAAAAAAGTATTTTCTTTATGATTTAGAGTTGTATCACTATATGAAACACCTGGAGTTACTAATTCTGTAACTCCACGTTTTACTATCTTTTTTGTAAGTTTCGGATCTTCTAGTTGATCACAAATAGCTACACGCATTCCTGCCCGAACTAGTTTCGGTAAGTATGTATCGAGCGCATGATGAGGAAAACCAGCCAGTTCTATTGTTTTACCAGAACCATTCGCTCGTTTCGTCAATGTGATACCCAAAATCTGAGATGCCCGAATAGCATCAGTGGAAAAAGTCTCGTAAAAATCACCACAACGAAAAAGTAAAATTGCATCAGGATGCATTGCTTTAATTTCGTTGAATTGTTTCATCATTGGCGTTTCTACTATTTCGCTTGCCATAATATATAAAGAGCTCGTAGTCCCTAATTGGGAAAAGAGAGATTAGTGAATAAAATTTGTAAAATTGCAAACAGAACACTCAAAACAAGCATTTTGTTTGCTAAAGAAAAGAGTAACTCTAGAACAATCCATCAATCGCATCAGTCATACGCGACCATAAGAATTTTTGTTTTTCTACTTTAATATTTTCGATCATCCTCTCCGATCTTTGATTAGAGAAGAAATCAACCATCGCATCAGCAATCTGAACCGGGTCCACACCAACAACATACCCAACCTTACCATCAGGAATAATTTCGGCCAATCCCCCGACATTAGTCACCAACATCGGTTTTTCAAAATGATAGGCTATCTGACTAACTCCACTTTGCGTTGCTGTCCGATAAGGCTGAGCAACTAAATCAGCCAAACTAAAGTAATTCCGGACTTCATTGTCAGGAATAAAGCCAGTTCGCAACTCAACCAATCCTTCCAGTTTCAATTTAATAATTAATTCAAGATAAGGCTGAGGGTTCTCGTAAAACTCTCCGGCAACAATAAGTCTAACTGGGAACCGACGCAATCTAGAATCAGCAAATGCTTCCAGCAATAAATCCAGACCTTTGTAATGACGAATAAATCCGAAAAACAAAACATACTGTTTTTGTTCATGTAGTCCGAGTTTCATTGCGGATTCTTTTTTTGTCAATGCAGCCCCGTAATGGTCATAAATGGGATGAGGTGACATAACCTTAGGCTTGTTATCCGAATCAAAAGAATTGATATCCGCCAATACAGAATCTGCCATAGCTACAAAGCCATCCATAGATTTCACAAAGTAACGCGGAAAGAGTTTATCAAGTATAGTTGGCTCATGAGGGATCATATTATGAATCATAGCCACCATTTTTGTCTTTGGTGATCGGGCATAACGAGCAATAGTACCAAAACACGGAGCCATAAAAGCCATCCAATAGCTAAAAATAACAATATCCGGTGCTTGTCCTTTAATTCTCTTCCCTACTTTAATCCAGTTCAATGGATTCATCGAGTGAATCATTCGTTTTATTACCAAGTCCTTTGGTGGAAATTCTGTAGAATATTGCGACTTTCCGGGAAATAAAAATCCCGGATATTGAAGTGAAAAGGTAATTATTTCAACCTCATCACCTCGCTTAACATATTCTCGTGCCAAACGTTCATTGTATGCTGCCAACCCACCACGATAAGGAAATGCTGTACCAACTATGATTATTTTCATACCAACAATAAATAACATTAGATTGACAAACAAAAAGTTAGAAGAAATAATTTTCTCCTAAAACACAGATCTATTTCATCAAACATTTCAATGAAAACACCTACATTAACTTTTCATTTAGATACTGCAAAAGTACAAAATTATTCAATGGAGTTTAGTGCTTTTCAGACATTTTTTCGAATTACAATACCCGACTGGCATAAACACGATCTTATAAACTGCAAAATAGTGTAACCAAGAATGGTACGGAAAAATCAACAATAAATCCGTGATAAATAGATACAATAGCATAATCAGATCCTGAATTATGGACAATAACAGGAAAAGTGGTATCCATAGTAGTAGCTCCACCTGCAGAAATAGGAGCTAGTACGCCAAAATACTTTAATATAAATGGTGCAAAAAGCAAGGTTATAACTTCACGCATTATGTTAGACAACAATGCTATTGTTCCTAACTCAATTCCCTTATAATGAGTAATCAGAATGCTGGATAGCGAATAATATCCAAAACCTGAACCTACCGCTAAGCAATCTGCCAAGCTGCGATTTCTCATCAATAAACCAACTGCAATTACGCCAGTCCATGTGCCAACAATTGTCATCAATGGAAGAAAAGCCAATCGAAGATTTGAAGCTTTAAACTGAAGGAAGGACTTTGGGTTATTGCCAATACTAAATCCGACAGAAAACATCAGTAAACAGAGCACATAAAAACTAGCATTAGAATTCTGTAGCCCAACCGGAAGCCAGCGAAAGATCCCAGTCAGTAATCCTGTTGCAAAAAAAGCTAGAATTATTAAACTACCTTTCATTTACTTGCTCCTTTCTTTAAGCAAAACGTCCAAAGCAACCATGCAGCCAATACGCTTCCCAAAGTACCACTGACTGCCAACAACAAAGCTTCAAATCCAAGTGCCCCGAATTGACGAACGACCATTTCGTTAGTCCCTAGCTCCAACCCCAGTAAGAATAACAGCAACCAGATAAGTCCGAGGATAAATCTATGAACAAATTGTATTTTGCAAGTGCGAAATAAATATCCTCCGGTCATTCCAGCAAGCATACAAGTAATAACAACAAACATCATTTTCTGGATTTTTAAAGTGCAAAGATAAAAGTTTTAGTATTATTTGAAAGAATATATAATTACAGCGCCCAAATATCAACAAAAAAACGATAGTAAACCGCTAAAAAATGAGTACTTTTGCAGCCTCAAAAAGACCTCACCCCGACCCTCTTCCGAGGAAAAGGAGAATATCGAAAAAATAATAAATTTCAAAATAATATGAGCAAGAAAGCACTACTTATGATTTTGGATGGCTGGGGAATTGGAAAACCAACTCACTCTAACGTCATCTACAGCACACCAACCCCTTACATTGATTCATTGGTGGCAAATTATCCTAATTCTCAACTTTTAGCTTCTGGAGAAGATGTGGGTCTTCCTGAAGGTCAGATGGGCAACTCAGAGGTTGGTCACCTTAACATCGGCGCCGGACGTGTGGTTTACCAGGATTTAGTAAAAATCAATATTGCCTGCCGCGACAACAGCATTCTGAAGAACCCTGAAATTATTAATGCTTATTCGTATGCCCGTGACAATAAAAAGAAAATTCATTTTATGGGTCTTGTTTCGGATGGTGGCGTTCATAGTTCATTAGACCATCTTTTCAAGCTGCTTGATATTGCAAAAGAATATAGCATTTCCAATGCCTTTGTTCATTGCTTTATGGATGGCCGCGATACGGATCCCCGCAGCGGAAAAGGTTTTATCGAAAAACTTATAGCGCACAACGCTAAAACAGACACTAAAATTGCATCAATCATCGGTCGTTATTACGCTATGGATCGCGACAAACGCTGGGATCGCGTAAAGAAATCGTACGACTTAATGGTAAATGGCCTGGGCGAAACCAGTACCGACCTGGTTGCAGCCATGCAAGCATCGTACGATGCCGGTGTAACTGATGAATTTATCAATCCAATCGTGGCTGTTGATGCAAATGGAAAACCATTGGCTACCATTGAATCCGGCGACGTAATCATTTTCTTCAATTACCGCAACGACAGGGCTAAAGAATTAACTGTAGTATTAACCCAACAAGACATGCCGGAAGAAGGAATGCACACTATTCTATTGGAATATTATTGTATGACTCCTTATGATTCCAGCTATCAAGGTTTGCATATTTTGTTTGACAAAGACAACGTTCAGAACACGCTTGGCGAATACGTATCAAGTCTTGGTTTGAAACAATTACGCATTGCCGAAACAGAAAAATTTGCACACGTAACTTTCTTCTTCTCTGGTGGACGCGAAAGCGAATTTGATGGTGAAGAACGCATTCTGGTTGCTTCTCCCAAAGTGGCAACTTACGATTTACAACCTGAAATGAGTGCACCCGAAGTGGCAGACAAACTGGTAGCCGCATTAAATACACAAAAATTTGATTTCGTTGCACTAAACTTCGCAAATGGCGATATGGTTGGTCATACCGGTGTGTACGAAGCCATTCAAAAAGCAGTGACTACTGTCGATAATTGCGTGAAACAAGTTGTGGAAGCTGCTAAAGCCAACGACTACGAAGTCATTATCATTGCCGATCATGGAAATGCTGACAATGCAGAAAATGCTGACGGCTCACCCAATACTGCTCATTCATTAAATCCCGTTCCATTTATTTATGTAACAGGAAATAGAAATGCTAAAGTTGAAAATGGTATTCTTGCGGATGTTGCTCCTTCAATTTGTCAGATTCTGGGAATTCCACAACCGAAAGAGATGACAGGAAAAGGACTTATCAATGCATAATTATTAATGCACAATGCATAATTTAAACGCTGTGGAATTTTCCTCAGCGTTTTTTTTGTATTTAAAAGTCTTTGCAGGGAATAAATCCTGGCCAAAAGAGCTAATAATCTGCACAAAATACCAAATTATGGATTATGAATTATGAATTACAAATTGAATATAGTTATCTTTGCATTTCAAAACAAAAAACATGACACTAAGAACAGAACTTGAACATCGCATTCTTGTACTTGACGGAGCGATGGGAACAATGATACAGCGCCACAAGTTAACGGAAGTTGATTACCGTGGAGAACGATTTGCTAATTGGGACAGTCCTGTAAAAGGAAATAATGATTTATTAGTCCTCACTCAACCCAATATAATTCGTAGCATTCACTCAGCTTATTTAGAAGCCGGTGCTGACATCATAGAATCAAACACTTTCAACGCCCAACGTATCTCCATGGAAGATTACGGGATGGCTTCATTAGTTCGGGAAATTAATTGGGCTGGAGCTCGTTTAGCACGTCAAGCCGCTGATGAGTTTACGGCAAAGAATCCGAACAAACCCCGTTTTGTTGCCGGGGCTGTTGGTCCGACCAACAAAACAGCATCCATGTCGCCCGACGTAAACAATCCGGCATTTCGAGCTGTAAGTTTTGACGATCTGGTTTTGGCTTACAAAGAACAGATTCTCGCTTTAATTGAAGGCGGAGTCGACGCACTGCTGATTGAAACAATCTTTGATACATTAAACGCTAAAGCTGCCATCTTTGCTGCTGAAGAAGCCATGAGCAAGCTTGACAAACGTGTTGAGATTATGCTTTCCGCAACGGTGGCCGATACCAGTGGTCGTACTTTGTCTGGTCAAACTATCCGGGCTTTTCTGGCTTCCATTGGGCATGCCAATTTATTATCCGTCGGACTAAACTGCTCGTTCGGAGCCAAAGATTTAAAGCCCTATTTACAGGAAATAAATGCTCATTCACCCTGGTTTGTGAGTGCCTATCCGAACGCTGGTTTACCGAATCAGTTTGGAGAATATGACGAGACACCCGAAATGATGGCAGTTCAGGTGAAAGAATATTTCGACGAGAAATTAGTCAACATTATCGGAGGTTGTTGCGGAACTTCTCCTGATCATATTGCCACCTACAGTGCACTGATTAAAGATGCTGAAATACGACAGCGAACCCCTGAAAATACAAATTTGGAACTGTCTGGATTGGAGTTGCTAGAAATCAAAAAAGATTCCTTATTCACGAACATCGGCGAACGCTGCAACGTAGCCGGCTCTCGCATGTTTTTACGTTTGATAAACGAGAAGAAATACGAGGAAGCACTTAGCATTGCCCGTAAACAGGTGGAAGACGGAGCACAAATCATCGACATAAACATGGACGATGCTATGCTGGAAGCCAAAGAAGAGATGACTACTTTTCTGAATTATGTGGCTGCCGAGCCGGAGATATCGCGTGTACCTATCATGATTGATTCCTCAAAATGGGAAGTCATTGAGGCCGGTTTAAAATGCGTACAAGGGAAATGCATCGTAAACTCTATCAGCCTGAAAGAAGGCGAAGAAGATTTTTTGAATAAAGCTCGTAAAATTCTCGCTTACGGTGCAGCGGCGGTAGTTATGGCTTTCGACGAAAAAGGGCAAGCTGACAGTTTTGAGCGCAAAACACAAATATGCAGTCGTGCTTATCATTTGTTGGTTGACAAGGTCGGTTTTCCACCACAAGATATTATTTTTGACCCCAATGTACTGGCCATCGCCACCGGAATTGAGGAACACAACAACTATGGTGTCGATTTTATCAACGCCACTCGTTGGATAAAAGAAAATTTACCTTATGCTAAGATCAGTGGAGGCGTAAGTAATCTTTCGTTCTCGTTCCGAGGAAACAATGTGGTTCGCGAAGCCATTCATTCCGTGTTTTTGTATTATGCCATCAAAGAGGGCATGGATATGGGTATTGTAAATGCCGGCATGTTGCAAATTTATCAGGACATAGAGCCTGAACTACTGGAACATGTGGAAGACGTTGTTCTCAATCGCCGTCCGGACGCAACCGAGCGTATGATTGAACTGGCGGAAAAAGTAAAACAACAAGCCTCCGGCGAAAAAGTAGAAAAAGTAGACGAATGGCGTTCACGTCCGCTGCAAGGTCGATTGGAATATGCTTTGATTAAAGGAATCAGCGAATTTTTGGAAGAAGATTTAGCCGAAGCCCTGAAACAGTTCGACACAGCCATTGAGATTATTGAAGGCCCATTGATGAGTGGAATGAATATCGTTGGAGATTTATTTGGTGACGGAAAGATGTTTCTGCCCCAGGTAGTGAAAACCGCCCGCACAATGAAAAAAGCAGTAGCTATTCTGCAACCAGTTATAGAGGCAGAGAAAGTACCCGGTCAAAGTTCGTCTGCCGGTAAATTTTTGATTGCCACCGTAAAAGGTGATGTTCACGATATTGGCAAAAATATTGTAGCGGTAGTATTGGCATGTAATAATTTTGAAGTAATAGACTTAGGAGTAATGACTCCGACAGAAAAAATTATTCAAACCGCTATCGACGAAAAAGTAGATATGGTAGGCTTAAGCGGATTAATTACTCCATCATTGGAAGAAATGACTATCGTTGCTGCAGAAATGCAAAAAGCTGGGCTGACTATTCCGTTGTTGATTGGCGGCGCCACCACTTCGAAAATCCATACTGCAGTAAAAATTGCACCAAATTACAATGGACCTGTGGTGTACGTAAAAGACGCTTCGGTCAACACGCTTGTAGTAGCTCAACTTATGAGCAAAACGCAACATCTGGCCTACGAAGCCGGCATTGCTGCCGAATATCAGGCTCTACGTGAAAAGCAAACAAAAAAAGCAGATTTACTTAGTCTGGACGAAGCAAAAAAACGAAAACCGAATTTATTCTAAAGTCTCCGCAAAAGAAACGGCTGAAATTTAAAATGAAATTTCAGCCGTTTCTTTTTGTGAATAATTCTATCCAACTTTTTCTACTTTCCGCAAACTTACATAACACACAAAACCGCTCGTTTCGTAACCCATTTCAGCTATCAGATTCATATATTGTTTCACCTGTTGAAGATAAGTTTTGCTTTCTTTTTCCCCGAATTTATAATCCACTATAGTGGCTTTTTTCCCCCGAATTACCACACGATCCGGACGATATTGCTCACCGGTTGGGATCAGAATAGTTGTTTCATTGAGTACCCGCGCATCACTGCCAAACCAACTTTCAACCTCCGGCAAATTCCAGAAATAGTCCATTTCGGCTTCTACCTTTTTACTCTCATCTTCGCTTATACGTCCACTGCGAACAAGGTCGAAAATAGCCTTTGATTGATCGGACTTATGTGTAATCTGACGAAGAATATCATGCATTATGATACCATAGTTTAGTTTACTATCAGTCATTTGTTGGTTTTCCAACAAATAATCCAGACTTTGATGACGAATACGTAAACGACCCAAACTAGTCACAGTTGGGTACCCGGTAACCTTTTCATTTTGATCCTCGCCAGGTTTTTCGTTGTAAACAGTCTTAGTAGGTTCACCTAGTTCAAATACCTTCGTTTCGCCGTTGAACGAGCCGGACAGTGAAACAATTTCGGTATCCAAACCCGGCGTTTCAACTGTAAAACACGCTGTAAGAAGAGCCGACAATGAGTTGATTTTATCCAGACTTTCTACTTCTTTTTTGGGTGCAGGAGCCATACAAATCAATTCATTTTTAGCGCGGGTAAAAGCCACATAAGCCACATTCAAACTGTCGATAAACAAATGCATTTGTTCGTCGAAATAGTTTTCGGCAAAGATAGACTGCCCCAGTTTTGATCCGTACTCAATGGGCAGCAACGGGAGCTCATTAAAAGGTGCAATCGTCGGTTCGCACCACAAAATATTCCGCATCCGACTATCCAGATCCCATTCGCAAAAAGGCATAATCACTACCTTAAAGTCCAACCCTTTTGATTTGTGGACAGTCATAATACGCATGGCACTTTGGTTGTCGGGCGTAGAAATACATTGTTTCACTCCATTCTTTTTCCACCAGCTAAGAAAACTATTTAAGTCGGCAGTTTTACCGGTGGTGTAACGAAAAACCACGTCCTGAAATGCCTGAACAAACACGGCTTCATTGTGCCACATCCCCACGTCAAACAGCGAAATAATTTGCTCTACCATATCAAAAAGCGAGCTGTGTTGCACCTCATTCAGCAATGCATTTTCTTCATTTGTAAACAGCGGGGAGAAAACATCTTCAGGTTGCTCTACCATTGAAAAACAAGCATTCAACGCCTCATTTTCCGATTTATTCTGGCGTCCGCGGGCGTATTCGTAGTTTACAATAGTATGCTGGATGCTATCGGCAGGATTGACAAAAAGCTGCAATATGCCCAACACAAAACGCACCGAAGCCGCAGCACCTATCAGCAAACCTTCGTTACCCATAATGTCGTAACAAACATTCGGCAAGGCCTCAGCCGTGGTTTTGTAGTTCAGCAATTTATGTATAACCTGCTGCTCCTCGTCATTTTTACGTACCAGAATACAAATGTCAGCCGGACGATAACCTCGCCCCTGCAATTCCTCCAGCATAGCCGGCAGGCGGTTCAGACTTTCGGCTTTCCAGCCGTCTTCGTTCTCGTCGGCGGCAATAAAACTCACCTCCACCCTACCCGTCCCGGCTTTGGGCGAGGTTTGTTGATGGATATTGGCATAAGCATGCTCTATTTTATGCGTCAAAGCTTCCAATGCCGGATAAACCGGCAAAACAGCTTGTAAGTTGTCATTCAACTTGGACTGCAACAGGCGCGCAGCCCGGAGGAAAAACGAATTATTGAAATCGATAATGTTTTTATCGCTTCGCCAATTGGTATCCAGGTTTTCTTCATGAATTTGTTCCGGCCGGAAATCAGTGAGGATTTGCTCGTCCAGCAGTTTCCAGTCGGAGTTACGCCAACGGTAAATACTCTGTTTTACATCGCCCACTACCAAATTGAATTTGCCGGCCGACAGACTATTGTCCAGCAGAGGCTGAAAGTTCTTCCATTGCAACGTAGAAGTATCCTGAAACTCATCTATCATGTAATTGTCGATGTGAATACCTGTTTTTTCGTACACAAAAGGCGTATCGCTGTTATCGATAATCTTATTGAGCAACATATTGGAATCCGAAATCAACATGGTATTCTGCTCGTCGGTCAGCTTCTTTATTTGCACAGCCAGGTCGGACAAAATACCCAGCGTATTGATATGCTTAAGTACCATTACTGCCGAATTATAATTTACAATCCCTATTTGTAACAGTTCGGTTATTTTTGCCAGTCTTTGTTGCAACCCACCGCTGTAAGCATTTTCAATGGCAGCTATTACATCCTTAGGCGTAGTTTTGGTATAGCAATTATTTACATCATTGGCCAGCGTCAGAAAGGTATCGCTCACTTTATCCACACCTTTTGCCAGCTTGTCGAGCGTTTTCATAGCCGAGCGCGACCCTCCTTTAAAACTGTCGGTCATCAGTCCATTTTGTGCAATGATGTTTAATGCTTCGGTAGCCGTTAGCTTAACCTGTGCTTCAAAATCGGTTTTGATCTGGCGCAGACTTTTGCGATAATTGCTCAAAAACTCACGTTCGTGCAATTTTTTGTTGGTATCTTCGGCTTTATGCTGATAGCTTTCCTTGAAAATTTCTTTACCCAACTCCATAATGTTTCCCCGCATATTCCAGTTTTCCGACTGCTCAATGCGCTCTTCAGCGTAAGCGGTAAGCCATTGCAGGAGTTGCTTGTTTTCATCTTTCGACAAATCAAGAAAAAGATTATCCACAGATTGTTCCAGCGTCGACGAATTATCCAGCTCCAGGTTATAGCCACCGTGTACCCCAATGTCGCGTGCAAACGAACGAATAACCTGCTGAAAGAATCGGTCGATAGTGCTGATTGAAAACGACGAATAATCGTGCAGGATGGTGGTAAGAATATGTTTTGCCTGCACATTAACGGCGTCTTCATCCATCCCGAATTTAGCCATCAAGCCTGTGCGATAATCTGATTTTTCGGCCTGCGACAAGGCGTGCAACTCTTTCAGGATGCGCGTTTTCATTTCGTCGGTAGCCTTGTTGGTAAACGTCACTGCCAAAATACGACGATGTGCCCGCTCCCGTTTGGGGTCGAACAGCAAGTGGATATAGTCTTGCGTAAGCCGGTATGTTTTGCCCGAACCGGCAGAGGCACGATAGATATTGAGCATAATATATTTCACCTGACCTTCCCTCTGTCGAAAGAAGCCAACATGCTTTAAATTTGAAAAGTAAAAGTAATTATTATTGCTGACAATTTATCAACCTAGATAATTTATTATTGAGAGCACATGTCATATTTCCCGATTTCAACGGCTATATCAGCATTTTCTTCTCTGAAAAATCAACCCCAAAACTTCCCAAACAATAAGTATTACAAAGAACACTCTATGAAAAACAAAAACCACCATCTAAATAATAGACAGTGGCATGTAAACAAGAATAAATAGTTTTCCCTTTTAGCCAGGGCAAAAGCATCACAGAAATGGACACTTTGCCTGGCATGGAGGTACTTTTTGTAAAAAACAGACTAACATGTTAGGTTTAATATGCGTTCACTGCACATATATTAAAAACGAAACTTGAAAAACGTTGGATTAAAACAACGTTGATGTCTTTGGAGGCACGGATATAATAGGATCATCTTTGGGATCTGTATTATCTTTCCCGTTACCTTCGATAGTCATCGGATCTATCATATAGAATCCAGCATTCTGATTGAAATTAAATTTAGCCATATCATCTCTGTTTAAAATTACGATGCAAAGTAAAACAAAATATCAAGCATTATTTCGAAAAATGACATATTTATTTTATATACATCGACGCGATTAACAGACACGCAAACAGGCTTATTTCAGCAATTTACACAGAAAACAAAACATTAACATATATACATCGTCTTTTTAAGCAAAAACAATCAGTTAAAACGGAGTCAAAATGAGCGGAGGAAGTTCTGAAGACTTTCAGGATTCTGCAATTCCAGTTTTTTACGTAAGCGCCCGCGATGGACATTTACCGAGTCTGGTTTAACATCAAGAATGGTAGAAATCATGCCGGAATCGAAGTCGGCGAGAATTAAACAACAAACCAGTATATCCCGTTGAGTCAGAATAGGGTAACTTTTGGAAAGTCGTTTGGAAATATTTGAATGAATCAGGTCCACATGACTGATTAATTCTTCGTGAAAAGCGTTAGTTTGCACATTATTTTTAGAGTTTACTGTCTCCGCACCCGATACATCTGCAACTTTAATAACGCGTTTTCTATATTGTTCAACATTTTTGAGTAACAAATGTTGCATCTGCATTTGCTGATTCATCAGGCTATTATTTTCTCTCTCTGCAGCTATTAAACTATTACGCTGATCGATAATTTGCTTTTGAATAAGTAATTGATTTTTGTTAGCCTTAAACCGCCAGACCAGAAAAATAATTATAATCACACTCAAAATAAGCAACGAAAATAAAAGTACAATTCCATTTTGCTTATTTTCAATAACCAGATTCTTATTATCTACCAACAAATGTTCATACTTGTATTTTTTCTCCATACCGGCAAAGCTACTTGCCAACGTACGTTGCTGTATCGAATCTTTTACATCAACTAAACGCTTTGCATAGTACAAAGATTCTGAAAGTTTCCCTTGCTTCTCACACAATTCCTCCCACAACCGATAATAATCGGAAGCCATTTCGTATGGATTTTTCACTTTGTGGAGATAGACTCTTGCCGAATCAAGCTGATTCATTCGCAAAAAAGTCATAGCCATCAGGTACCACTTATTATAGTTGTACCGATCTGTGTCCGTAAGTGGGGTTTGCCGAAAATAATATAAGGCTTCAGTATATTTTTGCTGTTTCAACATCGCGCCGCCCAAAGCTCTGCAAATTGTGGAGCTCAATATCGGTTCTTTCATGGGCTTTGACATTTTATCAGCTTCATGGTAAAACCTTATTGCACTATCAAATTCAGACTTATGCAAATAACCATTTCCCATAGTTATCAGAGCTAAAACCGAGTTTCGGGCATCCTTAGCTTTCTGAAAGGAATAAAAACATAACCTATTATATAATATCACACTATCAGTTTCCCCCTGTGACTGATACATATCTGCTTTGTCGCCGTAAATCAGCCCCAGCAGCTTGGGATCATCGCATTTAGATGCAAACTCCTGCGCTTTGAGCAGAGCCAGAGCTTGTTCGCGACTATTTCCCTGATTATTTTCGCAACGGGCTAAATAAAGTTGAGCGTAAGCCGCACGAAGAGGGTCGTCGTCAGAATAGTATTTTGTAGCAATACGGATTAATGAATCGGACTCGGCCCGAATGTTATTTTTATCCAGAGCCTGACTCATCAGAAGTGCATACAGAGCCCGGCTGGAACTACTCATATGCTTATGTGATTGCAACTGCTTAAGAACAAGCAATGCAGAATCAGGATTAGTAGGCATAAGCTTTTCAGCCCGCTTTAACTCCCTATCGGTAGAAGAACAAGCAGCAAGAAACAAGCCGAGAAATAACAGGATGACTAACCGATTCATATTAGATGAAAACCTGAAGACTCTATTTGAAATTAATTTTCTTTACTTTAAATCCCATTTCAACTAAAATATCAACTATTTTTGTTCGAAAATCGCCCTGTACCAGAATTTCCCCATTACGCGAAGAACCTCCGGCACCACATTTTATTTTCAAAGTTTTAGCCAGCTCTTTCAACTCATCATCCTTGCCCTGAAATTCGGTAACAAGCGTAGCAGGTTTTCCGTTACGCTTATCAAGTTCTACACGCAAAGGTTCAGCCTGACGTTTTTTTACCGGTTTTACTTCTTTTTGAGAAAGCACTTCTTCTACCTGTGGCAATTCGGATTTTAATCCGTTTAATTTATCTCTCCAATCCATTGTCAATACAACTGCTTAAATAATTCCCAAATAATTATTCCACCCGTAACACTTACATTCAGCGAATGCTTGGTTCCGAATTGCGGAATTTCAATACAACCATCGCATGCATCCACTACGCTTTGCTGCACACCTTTCACCTCATTACCCAGAATAACTGCATACTTTTGGGTTTTATCCAGTTGCAAATTCGTAAGCATAGTACTTCCCTTAGCCTGTTCTATAGCCAAAACAGTATAGCCTTTCGATTTTAAATCGGCAACAGCCAGATGTGTATCTTCGAAATGTTTCCAGTCCACCGTATTTTCGGCACCAAGAGCTGTTTTATGTATTTCGGCATGCGGAGGTGTACAAGTAATCCCACAAAGGTACACCGATTCTACCAAAAAAGCATCTGCTGTACGAAATACCGACCCTACATTGTGTAAACTACGCACATTATCTAACACCACCACAAGTGCTGTTTTTTTTTCGTCCTTAAATTCTTCCACCGTAAGGCGGTTCATTTCGGTTATTTTGAGTTTTTCCATTTACTCCTTGTCTCTGCTCTATTTTATTAGTATTATTGCTTTTTCTATTATTGTATCATATCCGGCTGCTTCGTCATTCGCCCTGAGACCAACCGGAAAATCAGGATCAATGCCCGACTCGGCACTTACCATCTTGGCGTCGTACATGGGCGAAGATGAAAATCGAACCATCCAACCATTCGGAATTTCGCTCGAAAGCGGCAATCCGCCTCCACCACCGGTTTTATCGCCGACGATGATTCCCATGGGTGATTGTTTCATTCTGTTTACAAAATCATTCGTTGCACTGTATGACATCCTGTTGGTCAGAATAACTACCGGACGTTGCCACTGGATGGTTTTATGCGCCGGTGTTTTCATGGCAACAGGGTCAGAGAAGTCAGAATGTCCGTAACCTGTTTTGTGGCGAATGTAGCCGGTAACAGTTTCCTGTTGAAAAAAGTACGAAGCTAATTGCTTAGAACAATCAAGCGAACCACCGCCATTATTCCGAACATCAATAATCAATCCTTTACAAGACGAAAAATAATTCATTATATAAGCAATGTTGCTATCGGAAAACCCATAAGCAAAACTCTCGTAATAAATATAGCCAATCCGTCCATTGGCAATTCGTTTGTATTTAAAACCTGCAGCAATCAGATAGTCGTCGCCCAAATAGCGGTTTGATTTAATTAGCGATGAGCTAAAATTATCAGGATAATCGGTATACCATTTCCAGTATCGACTCTCATTAAAATCGGAATAAAGATTCACATGCCCATCTTTCAACTCAGCAAGCATGCTGCCCATCATATCAAAAAAGCGCAACTCTCCCCTTACCGTATCCACTTTTGCTGAGTAAACCGTATATATGGAATCCCAGTTTACCTTTTTATAATCAAGAAAACAATATCGCGTATCGATTATTTTCCATAACGACTCAAAGTTACCTCTATGCGTGTTGGGTTCTACAGCAGCTTCATTCATACACGAAGACAACAGAAGAACAGAAAGGATAAAGGACAAATTATATTTTATTGCTAGTTTCATTGAGTTTGCGGAAAATGGCCAGGGATACTTAGTTGTTTGTTGTTATGAAATTTCGGGGAGCTTTGTTTTTCCTTCCTCCGAAAGTAGCCATATCAAAAGTTGTCCCTACCAGGAGCGTAAATTCATTTTTTCGAAAAACCATATCGTTGGCCGAATAATTCAGCAGATTTACCCCACATCCGAATCGCCAAACAGATCTATTGAACGGAACAGCAACCGTAAAAGCACTGTTTAAGCCTCGTTTGTTGTGCAGCGAGCTAAAATGAACAGCATCCTTCAGGTTTCCCAATTCAAACATTTCGTAATAAGAAGCTCCGCTTCCGGGTACAAACATACAACCCATCACCGGAGTTTGCACACTAAGCTGAAGCGTAAATGTTCTCTTCCAGAAAAAAACATCGTACATCGCTATTCCCGATAAATTCAGGTTCGTATTCATATCCATATTAACCGGATTATTCACATTTCGAGGCACATCTTTGATGCCAAAGTCAGCATCCAACAGTGCTCCGGCCAACAACTGCAAGCCTTGCACCGGACGAAAATGATAATGCAGCCCCCAACTATAATTCACCCCCAGATAATTCATAGAGCTGGTAGTTGCCGGATTTTCGGTTACAGCAGCTTCCAGGTTGAGTTTGCTCTGCATAGAGATCGTATTATTTTCAGGAGATAAGAAGCGGCGACTAAGAGACTCATAACGAATACCTATACCATTGTAGGTTAACGGAGAAAGATAGGGATCAATAAAACTGAGAGCAGAAAGCCCAAAGGTATTTGTGTGTGTAGTTAACAGGTATTTTTGCTCTTCTGTATTTTGAGCATAAATTATAGAGCTAAAAAAAACGGTCAATAATAAAATGTAATAATTCCTCATTTGATCAATTGTTTTTTTACCTGAGTTATGCATGCAAAAATAAGAAAAATGTTTGGTAAAAAGCTTTGTTGAAAAGTAATGATCGGTTAATCAATCAAAAACCGGACAATCTCTTAAAAAGGCATTCTCCAAATAGGCTTTTTGTAGGCTAAAATAATTATCTTTGCATCTATTAGATTCACTCCAACAGACAAAATATGAAGAAACTGGTTTTTGCAACAAACAACAAACACAAACTTGACGAAGTCAGAGCCATTCTCGAACCTGAATTCTCAATCGTTAGTTTAGCCGAACTAAATTGCACGGAAGATATCCCTGAAACTGCCGACACATTAGATGGCAATGCATTAATAAAAGCCCAATATATTCACGACAAATTCGGGCTAGACTGTTTTGCTGACGATACCGGACTGGAGATCGATGCGTTGAATGGTGAGCCGGGCGTATATTCGGCCCGTTATGCAGGTGAAGATCACAATGCTCATAATAATATGTGTAAAGTCCTGACAAAACTGGGCGAAAACGAAAATCGTTCAGCTTGTTTCCGCACCGTAATTGCTCTTATTCAGGGAGACAAAACAACTTACTTTGAAGGAAGGATAAATGGAAATATTACCTTGCAACCGCGAGGAGCAAGTGGATTTGGGTACGACCCAATCTTTGTTCCCGAAAACTATGTATCGACTTTTGCTCAATTGAGTGCTGAAGAAAAAAACCAAATCAGCCATCGTGCATTGGCTGTAAAAAAGCTGGTAGACCATTTGCAACACCAATAAGAATATTTAGATCGGGTTACAACCGGATTCAGACATACATATCTCCACCTTATAAAAGGAATTGTCAGCTACATTTCAAGAAATAGCTTCATGTATCACACCGCAAAAAGAATAGTCATTCTAAGCTCTTTTCTATTGACACTTGCTTCACCAGCATGGGCGCAAGTAGCTATGGGCAAATGGAAAACTCATCTGGCATACAATAGTGTATCGCAAGTCGCCCAATCCGGAACTAAAGTATACGCTGTAAGCGAAGGAGCATTGTTCTCTGTGGATAAAACCGATGGAGGACTAAGTTTTTATAGCAAGCTCACGGGACTAAACGGTTCCAATATCAGCAAAATAAAATTCAACTCGTCGTCTCAGGAGCTACTTATCATTTACAGCGATGGAAACATTGATATAATCGGGAATTCGGGAATAACCAATATGCCCGACTTATACAACAAGCAAATGAGCTCCGGTAAAACGGTCAATCAAATTCAATTTTACCAAAACAAAGCTTACCTCGCCTGCAATTTTGGAATTGTGGTGTTGAATCTGGACAAAAAAGAAGTGGCCGACACCTATTATATAGGGTCGAATGCTTCGGAAGTGGCTGTGCTGAGTACCACTATTCACAATGGAACAATTTACGCTCTATCAAAATCTGCTGTTTATAAAGCTTCGGCAACAGAACCACAATTAGCCAATTATGAGTTTTGGTCTGCAGCTTCCGGATTACCTGGAACCGGCGATTTTCAAAATATCAGCTCCTTTGGTGGAAAACTCATATTACTACGGGGTGGAAAACTTTACAAACAAGAGAGTAATAAAACCTGGACATCATTCCTTTCAGACCTAAGCCCAACCAACTTTACGATATCAAATAATAGCTTGAATATCTTTTCGGCCAACGAGACTTATTTGGTTGACACGCTTTTCAACTCAAAGATGGTAAATGGCATTGCAAACGTATCCGATGCCGAATATGATCCGTCCAATCACACTTATTGGTTGGCAGCAAACAGTATGGGCATTGTTTCCTACAAACAACTAAACTCCGAAACTCCAACAGTAACTTATTTCAAACCCACCGGTCCGGCCGTTAACTCTCCATGGGATATGACTTTTGCCGGAAAGAAGTTATTTGTTGTGCCCGGAGGTCGTTGGGCATCGCAATATCTTACCGACGGAAACATCATGATGTACGAAAATAGTACATGGACAAACATTAATTCAAAAACCATTCAGGGTAAAACAGGATATCCGGTTACCGACCTGATGAACGTGGCTGTTGATTCCACCGACTCCAAACATTTTTTTGTTACATCCTATGGAACCGGATTGTATGAGTTTAAAGACAATGCTTTTGCCCATTGGTACAACAACAATAATAGTAATCTTGAAACCATAATACCAACTAATCCTTACCAATACATCCGATTGGACGGTGCAGTTTCCGACAAACAGGGAAATTTGCTGATGTGTAATATGAATGTAAAGAATGGAATAAAAGTGCGTTTGGCAAATGGCACCTGGACACAGCTTAGTTATCCGGGAACAAATGATAAACCTACATTAGGGAAAATTCTGATCTCAAATCAAAACCAGAATCAAAAGTGGATTCCTTCTGTTCGGTATACTCCCGGTTTATGCGTGTTCGATGACAATGGCACACTGTCCGATCAGTCTGACGACAAGTCTGTTTTTTTCTCATCATTTATTTATCCGGAACTGGACAACAATGGGAATACAAAGCTTGTGACAATTACACCCTCATTTGTATATACTGTTAGTCAGGACAAAAATGGAGTGGTATGGGTCGGAACAGATCAGGGTCCTTTTTTATTCAATAATATATCTAAAGTATTTCAGTCCGGGTACACTTGTTCACGCGTAAAGATAGCTCGCGCCGACAGTACAAACCTGGCCGATTATTTACTGGTTAACGAAAAGATTAAGGCAATTGCCATTGATGGAGCCAACCGAAAGTGGCTGGGAACTGAGACTTCAGGTGTTTATCTGATGTCGGAAAACGGACAAAAGACTATTCAACATTTCACAGCTTCCAACAGTCCGTTGCTTTCAGATAATATTTTATCAATTGCTATCAATCCCTCGACAGGCGAAGTGTTTTTTGGAACCGATGCAGGACTAGTGTCATACCAAAGTGATGCCAGCGAAGCCGGCGAAAGCTTCAACAATGTACATGCTTACCCCAATCCGGTGCGTCCGAACTACAGAGGTGTTATAACCATTGCCGGCTTGGTTGAAAAAACACAGGTAAAAATAACCGATATAAATGGTAATCTGGTGTGCGAAACTGTTTCGAACGGTAGTCTGGCAACCTGGGATGGCAAAGACGCGCATGGCAGAAGAGTCAATACCGGCATTTATCTGGTTATCTGCGCCAATCCGGATGGCACACAAAATGCCATCACCAAGATATTGTTTATCAATTAATCTGACAAAACAATAGCTGAACAAAACTCAAAAGATGCAGGGATGGATAAAATTCAGAAAGGACTCTTCTTCTTTATCAACGGTTTATTCGTAGCAAAATACAGCCTCCGTCTGGGTTACAATCCATTCGTTGCAGTAGGGTTATATGCTGCATGTGCAATAGTTGTAATGTACTTTGTTTTAAAAAGCAATCACCAGCCTGAAAATAAAGCTATAAAAACAGCTTATCGCTTTGCTTGTATATCTACTGTGGCAATCATTGTCCTGCTACAATCCCGTATTAATCCTCTGCAACTGCAGGTAGATCGTTGGTCGGCAATACACAATTTTCTTCATAACTTATTTCAGGGCATTTATCCCTATGCAGCTAAAACACATCTTGGTGGTTACGGTTCCCCTTTCCCCGTCTGGCAACTTTTTCATATTCCGTTTTATCTGCTCGGCAACGTTGGACTCGGAATGGTGTTTTCAGTTATAATACTCTTCATTTTTCTGATCCGCTATTTTCGCTTATACCGCCCTGCCCTATCATTTCTTATCCTATTGATTATATCACCGGCCTTCTGGTATGAAGTAGCTGTCCGAAGCGATTTGATTTACAACTTCATTCTTTGTCTTGTGGCTATTGGCTGGATTCATAAGCAAAAATACACCATTCAAAAACAGGCTTTCGGACTGGGAATTCTATGCGGCTTATTTCTGTCCACTCGTCTTGCCGCGATTATTCCCTTTGCTGTTTTTCTGCTGCCCGATTTCTTTGCTGCCAGTCCGAAACAGAAGTTTATTTTTGGTCTTAGTATTGCAGCTACTTTTGTACTTACTTTTTTACCATTCATCTGCTGGAATTTCAATGCCTTATTGTTCTTCAAATACAGTCCGTTTGTTTTGCAAACCCGTCAGGGCTCTGTATGGGAGGTCATACTACTCATAGTACTGACTCTTTTTCTTTCTTCACATTGGAAAGGCAACTTGAAGTTATGCTGCTCGGGCATTGCTATTATTCTTGTGGTTTTTGTTGCGCAGACCTTCGTACACCGGATGATGAATGAGCATTTTGCATACAATTTGTTTAGCCCGGCTTACGACATTAGCTACTTTACGATGGCATTGCCATTTGTTTTGTTCGCCATCATCAACAAACCCGGTTTTCAGTTTAGTAATCAACAAAGAGTGCATCCAAACAAAGAGAGCTAAATGAAAACCCCGACTAAAACTAACCTGATTTTTTTGAGTATTGCATTGCTTGTTTATGGAATACTCACCCTTGTTTGTTGGAATAACGGTTATTTCTGGGATAATATTCAGCTAACATCCATAGAAGCTCATTGGTATTACCTCACTGACTTCAAAACAATGCTGGTACCAAAGCACGCACCCGAGTACGGGCTATCCGGAACAGGAGCTCCTCCTCTGCTTCCGCTTATTACCGCTTTGTTGTGGAAATGTATCGGATATAAACTCTGGGTATCGCATGCATTCGTTGCACTGTGGGCTGTCATTTTGATTTACAACACCCACCACTTTCTGAAACATTTCTTTTCCAATCAATACGCCGGTTGGGTTTTACTTATTGTACTGGCCGAAGCAACTTTGCTGACTCAATATGCCATTGCATCGCCCGACTTTATTCTGTTTACATCCTTAGTTATCTGCCTGCGGGCTATATTCGAGAAAAAGAGCCTTCTGTTAGCTTTTGGTCTTTTGTTTTTATTAAACATAAGTACCCGGGGATTATTTACCGGAGCTATATTGCTTTTTGTACATCTGATTTTTTACTTTATCCGAAAACAAGATTTTGCTAACCGATCATTTATAAAAACATTCTTACCCTATGTTCCGGCATGGGTTGTGATGATAGCGTATATTGTTTATTATATCGTAATGCAGGGGTGTTTCTTTGACAACTCCAACTTCTCGGAGGTGCAAAACAGCCCTGAAAGTTTGTCTTTTGTCATCAAACATCTGGGTGATTTTGGAATGCGATTCATTGAGAACGGGCAAATAGCCATTTGGCTGGTTGCATTTTTTGCCGGATGGAAAACATACAAAGCAAAGAAACAGCTATCGCCGGATTTATACTTTTTGCTGGTCTTTTTCCTGCTGCTTACAGGGCTCTATCTGTCTTTTGTGTTTCTGACAAAAATGCCTTTTCTGACCCGTTATTTTATTCCACATATTTTCTTATTGACAATTTTAGCTATCAGCAAACTCACCGAATTTATTCCGGAGAAAAAAATAAACTATATTTTTGTATTCATTCTGTGTTTCGAATTGACGGGTCATTTGTGGATCTATCCCGAGAAAGTAACTACCATATGGGATAGTACGCTGACTCATCTCCAATATTACGGGCTGAGAAAAGACTGTTTCGATTATATCGACCGCAACAACTATGACTACCGGGATATTTCAGCCGGCTTTTGCCTGTATGACAACCGACGATTTGTAGAGTTAGGGAACATCGATAAAACCATAGGCAGAGACAAAAACCGAAAATACTTTATATATTCCAATGTATCGAATGTGCCGGACGACTGGATTGATGAATTTCACGACAAAACTCACTGGATTCCCATCCGCTCCTTCGCAAAAGGATTTGTGGTGATAACCATTTACAAAAATCTGAATTATAAAAACTAAACTAAAGCAGAGTTTCACAGTAGGACACAGAGAACACATCCCGATTATAGGGCGAAATAATGAGAGAAAAAGCCTTAGTTCACATGTGGTTGTATCAAAAGCACGCAAATAACGCAAACAACACAAATTTTCGCAAATAAGATTTGTAAACCAGAATATTATTTGTTGAATTTCAATTTAATATGATTGCGTTAATTTGCGCATTTTGTGTAATTTGCGTTCTAAAAAAACTTTTGATACAGCCTCATGTCCGAAATTATCCCGGCATTCGGGATAATGCTATGTGTTCTGAGTCTTATATCTTTTATTCAAAACTATTGTGAACTATGTGGTGAAACATATCAATAATAACAATTATCATTTACTTATTATGACCCGTAAAAGATCCGAAGAATATTTTCATGTTCTTCCCGAAAAACTGAATTGTGCTCAGGCAGTGCTGAAAGGATTCCAAAAAGAATTTGAGATTTCCGACCGTGAAATAGAAGAATATCGCGCATGGGGAGGTGGTCGCGTTGAAGGGGGAACCTGCGGTGCATTGTTTGCTGCCAACCGGTTACTTCGTCAGGCCGGAAAAGAGAGTATCGAAAAAGAATTCCGACTTATTGCCGGGCATACCTGCTGCCGCGAAATAAAACAAGGCGGGTTTCCCTGCCTTGATTGTGTGCGTATTGCCGATGAATTGGTAGAAAAGAATCTTTTGTAGGATTCTGATCAGGATATGCCCGAAATTAGTTTATATTATGTTGATCCGCCCCTAATTAGCTTCGCTGATCTTCGATTCCCCTAAAGGGGACTTTTGCTGCGTGAAAATGTTGATTCTTTCTGCACTTATTGCACTTAGACAGCCCCTGCCATTTATCTCAGCTTGCCCCGATTAATCGGGGATTATATCGGGAAGGGGTTCGGGGCCAGTTAACGCAGAGCTTTTTTGATATAAACTAATTCATGGTACGTACAGACTATCGATTACTACCGACTACTTACTACCTACTACCAACTACCGACTACTAACTACCTACTAAAAAACTACCAACTATTTCCTGTTGATCAGATTCATAAATTCTTCGCGCGTTTTAGCCTGTTGAAAAACGCCGGTAAAATCGGAAGTGGTGGTGATGGAGTGTTGTTTTTGCACACCACGCATTTGCATACACAAATGTTGCGCTTCAATAATGACCATCACGCCCATGGGGTTTAACGTATTTTGAATACAGTCTTTTATTTGCGTAGTCATACGTTCCTGCACCTGCATCCGGCGGGCATAAACCTCCACAATGCGGGCCAGCTTACTCAAACCGGTAATTTTTTTGTTGGGAATATAAGCCACATGCGCTTTGCCAAAAAACGGAAGCATGTGGTGTTCGCACATCGAATAAAAATCAATGTCTTTCACAATCACCATTTGGCGGTAATCTTCGGTAAACATGGCCGAACGAAGTATTTCTTCGGGATTTTGTTCGTAGCCCTGCATCAAAAACTGCATGGCTTTGGATACCCGTTCGGGGGTTTTCAGTAAACCTTCGCGATCTACGTCTTCGCCCAGAAGTTGAATAATTTGTTTATAGTGTTCCGCTATCTGAGCGGTTTTATCTTCATCAAAAGGAACCGGTTGGTTCAGATTAAAATCCATCATATATTTATTTTGAGCCGGAAAGCTGTACTTGTTCCCGAACGATGTAAATTTCGCTTCTCAGGTTGGGAAAAGCTTCTCTTAGTTGGTTTTTCACTTTCAGGGCTTCAGCTTGCGTTCTGAAATCGCCTACGCGCACTTTCCAGAAAGGCGATTGGTAATTCACATAAACCGCTTCGTCCGGAAGTTCATCTTTTATTTGTTTCTCTATACGAAAAGCATCAGCCTTAGCAGTACGTTGCGCATTGCTTGAAAAAACCTGCACGCGATAACCACTCACCAGCGATAAGTCTTGCGAGCTACTATGTTTTCGGTTGGCTAATAATTGTCCTATTCGTTTATCCTGATGAACCTTTACGGTCACATGCGAAGTTGAATCGCCGGCCGAAAGGGCTTCAAAGATATTGTTACTTTTTGGTTCCTGACTTTGTTGAGCCTGCAAAGCCCCGACAATCAGAAATAAGACCACAACAAATGGAAAACATTTACTCTTCATTTTTGGAAATTTTTTAGGCTGCAAAGTTATATAAATGTTGTGGTTTATCTTACAGCTTTCACAATTTTGTTTCGGATTAACTAGAGTCTGCTGAGTAAGGACTAACTCATTATATGTAAATTTAATATAATCATATTTAGCTTTTCAACACGCAAGGTTTTTGCAACTATCCTCTTAATTTCTTCACATATAATATTACGGTGCACTGCACCTTTGATATACTGAATTGCTATTCTCACTACAAATATTAGGATGCGCTGCACCCTAACAAAGCCACATAGTGGCGGAATCTTTGTAGAAATTTGATTTCTCGGATAAGTTTAAGGTGCAGCGCACCGTAAATCTAATAAAAAAACTGCCTGAGTTTTTCAACAGACCCTAACTAGAGTGAGAGGGACTTCCGGTCGAGCAATATACGCATAAAATTAAACACGGAAAGAGGACTGATTCCAACGACTACGACCCAAGAGGCTACTTGCAGCCCGATAAATTAGCATGCCTGTTCATCCAATTCACCCACACTAACGTGGAATAAACGCTATAGGTTCACTGGCCATTCCCCATCCATGAACATTTCCACCAGTTATACGAATGTAGATCTCCTGTAACCGGAGAAGGTCACGTACTTCCAGATTATTCAGGCTCGCATAATCACAAACCGTTCTCCAAAGCGTCGGATTGTTTCGGTCAGTACTAATCTCCACTTTATACCGATCGGCATTAGCTAATCTCTCGATATATATTTTTACACTACAAGGCACTTTCCCATCTACAACCCGCCTGATCACTACTTTCCCGGGAATAGGGCGCTCTGCCGGCTGGTCATTACAGTCGAACCCCGAAAGCAATATAATCCCTTTATCACCTTTAGCCAATTTGTTTACATAAAAACAAAGCCCCTTCAATAATCCGTGAACAACATCCGTCTGATCAATTATTGCCTGATTTATCAGTTTGCTTCCGTCCTTGGCTACAATAAAGCCATCCAGTTTTGTCAGCTCTGTTTTAAGCTCATCCATGCCCGGATCGGGATGCACAAACGTCTCCGGATTAGCACTTATACCGGCATGCACTTTATCTGCCAGTAACGAAACTTTAGTAGGATTCTTTGTTCTCAAATGTAAAACAGCTGATGATTCTTTCATATTGTATTCTTTTTTCGAGTTAGAGATACTGCAAAAATAAAATATTGATTTCAATTTTTCTGCTTCTTTTGCTGCAAATTGGTAATGTATTATAATTCTTTACCAACTTATTTGTATTCCGAAAGAAGATTCAGAGAATAAATGGGTGATTAATTCTCCGAAAACCATTGATAAATAGAATAATTAGCCCAATACTGCTACATTTTTTTCATAAACAGAAAAATTACTTGCATGTACATAAAAAAACTGTGCAGATGCAAACATTTTTAATGCATGTGCACAATAAGTATATGCACCTGCACAAAGTTTTTATGCAGATGCACAGTAATACTTTGCACATGCACAGAAAAACTATGCATCTGCATAAGATTAGTATGCACATGCACAGAAATAAAATGCAGATGCATCTGTTTTATATGCATCTGCACAAAAACAGTGTGCACATGCATAGGATTACTTTGCACATGCACAAGATTATTTTGCACGTGCAGAAGATTACTATGCAGATGCAATTAGATTTTGTGCAGATGCACAAGAAAACTGTGCAGGTGCACAGAAAGTCTATGCACCTGCACAAACAGATCCTGCAGCTGTTTTGGATTTGTAGTTTCATGCCCTACATTTAGCTTGACTGGAATAATACAGTGATTTTCCTGCTGCCTGAAATAAGTGTTGTTCGGGATTGGGAGAGGTGGGTGCTGTAGCTTTTTAGTCAGCCACAGATTTTTAATTCAAGTTACATTGGGTTAAAGGATTTTCTATCTAAAAAATAAATGTTTTTAATTAAATCATTATATTTGCATTCATCAAATGGATCAGTAATGGATATACAGCATAGCAGGTAAAGTTTTTTTTGTAACCGATGTACGCAGGAAGTAAAATGACACCCTCTTCAATTGGTAATGAAGACAAGCCAGTAGATGATCAATGGAGTAATATTAACAGCAAAAAAAATATCAAACAATGAGACTTTATTATAAAATTTGGGTGGATTTTATTACTAGACTGAGGCTAACTGATGGTAATAAAGATAGTTGGGAATTAATAAGCATGATAGCTATGTCTATTGCGATGGCCTTTAATCTTATTACAATTATGTCTATTTTACAAAGACATGTATTTCATTATTATTTTTTCAAGCTCAGTTTACCTTTTTTCTCTCGTTTTGAAAATAATATCTTTTCTATCTTGATCTTATTTTTACTACCATGCTACATTATAAATTATTTGCTAATATTTCGAGGGGAAAGGTACGAAATGCTATTGAAAAAATACCCCTATAATAATGGGAGACTATTTGTTGCTTACTTTTCCATTTCGCTAGTCCTCCCAATCATATTGATGTGGATCGGTATTTTTTTGTTTCACTGAAAATGCTTTCATCATGATGTTTAAGATTGTACCATACTGCTACACTATGCGTCGCGTGACACATATACAATAGGTTCTGCAGAAGAAAAGAGTGCTAAATATTATATTGGTTTAATATTATTGCTACGCGATGTAATCGCTCGGCAACACATGAAAAATGATGATTTATGATTTTATTTGATAATATATTTTATTTGTTATATGATTTTTTTGAGCGAACAAAATTTGGAACATATGGTTCAAGATTAACTTCAGTAGCTTTTACATCTATGTATATTTATATAGGTATTTGTTTGACTTATTTCATATTGAATATTCTATATTATTTATTGGGGGGATCTATAGATTTAAATAATAATTTATTGCAAAACCATTACCTCTTTAACTTTAATACCAATACTTTTATCTATGGTAACATGTTGTGTTTTACATTGGTAACTATTAGATACTATACCCTTAAAACTATCAACAAAATTTATGAAAAGATATATAACAGAGGTATAAACAAAAAAAAACGGCTTAATGTGCTTACGGTGACTTATATGGTAACATCACCGTTTTTACTGTTTTTTATAGCAAGTTATGTGAAAGATTTGTACAGATAAATATTGAGTATTTCAACACTAAATTTGTAATAAAACGAATAAACTTTTGCTGATGCGCGATGCGTCGTGTGAATGCCAATAGGTTCTACGGGAGAAAAGGGTTCTGAATATTATATTGGTTCAATACTGTTAACACGTGATGTAGTCGCCGTGAAACTGAGGATAATGCAACAGTAAATATTGGAAAGAATTGGCTTGAAGGATGTTACATATTTTAAAATCAATGCATTATGAATGTATTTAGAGTTAATGTAAAAAAGACAAAAGAAATTTCCACTAATAATGGGGGAATACATAAAACTATTCGAAGTATTATTAGTGAGTTAGAATTATATAAAGCAAACAATATTCATATCAATGGAAATGTTGTAACTTTTAAAAATAATGTCTGGGAATGGCGATTTGATGGCGACTTAATGAGCATATTAAAAGAGGGAAAATTCGAATTATCTGAAACGGAAAACGACATAATTATTAATGTGGAAACATATTATTCAACCCTGAATGACTTTTTACTTTTCCCACCCATGGCAATGGTTTTTGCTCTATACTTTAATGATTTGAGTGCGTTATTTTTTTTATTGGGAACTCCAATCGGAATAATAATAAAGAAGGCAATTGTTTCAGCAAAACTGGAAGACATTTTTATAAAATTATAATTGGGTATCAATGGAAATAAAATCTAATAAAACACTAAATTCTTACAAAGATTTCAAGTTCAAAATCAAAAGGTTATCTATAACTTATAATATTGTAAAAGAAACAGAGAGTGAGTCACAATCAAGCGAAAGTTTACTTGATTCAATTAATCATCAATTGCAATTATATGGTGCTCACCATATTCATCGCGATGGGAATATAATCTATTTTAAGAACTCTTTTTGGGAAAGAGGTTTTAAACCTACTCTTATGGGTGTTTTATCCTGTGGAACTATAAGAATTGAAGACATTCATAATAAATCAAAGATTTATTATGAATGTGATTATACAATTCTTTATGATGTGACATTTTTTTTATTTGGGATAGTCTTGAGTATTTTATTCAATCCATCGTTTGAAGTATGGTGCTTTGGTGGACTTCTAGGTTTCTTTATTAGATACATTATAGTCCTAAATAAAAGCAATGATATAATTAATAAAATATCGCAATCGCAGACCAGTACAAACTAATCACATGATTACCTTATTGCTAAGAAAATATCCAGCTAGAGTAAAAGCAATATTTCACTTTACTTGTTCTAAACCCAAGAAAAGAGTACAGTTTAAATGCACTAATGAAAGGGAATGGCATTACTGCAGCTACAAATGCAGGAATTGAATTACGTCTTTATAACTTTACTGTAAGAGAATCTAACAACATTTCTAGTTTTTGGAATTATTTTGGTACAACATCAACTATATCTACGTATTTATCTACATCTAACTAATTTAAAGCAATGTTTATAGGTTCTGTTATATTTAGATTTTTTGGAGTGTTATTGCGATGGATTGCAATAAATACTTGGTTCCTTATTTGTAAAAAAAGAAGACTGAAATTTTCCCATGTTTGGATAGGTAAACAAAAAAAGGAATTTCTTTCAAATGCATCATATGAAATGTCAAATATTATACTTGGAAGCCTATTTATTCTCACAGTATGCGCTTTGCTATTTTTTTTTAAAGTATAATACTGATAGCAATGGGTAATTCTTCACATTTGGCGTTGACAAAATAAAGTTTTCCGTCGTACTGAATATGCCCCCCGTCCTCACGAATATGTTCTTGATTAAATGAGGAAAGAATGGCTCTGTTTGGTGGAATCCTCAATCTCACTGACAATATGAAGACTTTAATATATTTAATGAGTTTATCCGGAAAAACAGGGGGATTCTTCATTGAATTGAGATGTAAAATAATTCAAATGACAAAAAAACACTATACTAAAAATAACATTAACTGGATTTCAGTAGTCGTTATTATACTATTATTATTCATGATATTGACTGGATTTCAGAGTGAATTCTTGCAATTCATATTCCGTTTAACACGCTACTGGTAAGATAGGAATCTAGAAACGCGCCCAATCCTTTTCAACAAACAGGTATTGGTTTAAAGTTTATGCCGTTGCAATAAAAAAATGGAGTAACAAAGCAGATTGAATGTTTATGAATGGAATAATTTCGTGGGCTAGCGAGGATACAATTCTGCAATGGGAATAAATAACACTGGCTGCTAAATAATATACCATTCTATTTTCTTGTATTGATAGATGCCACAATTCGGGATAAAGATTTTAAATTCTTTGTTCCGAATTGTGGCATCTAGACGTATAGCATGATTATTTTTCCCTAAAACCATCCGTCTGTTTTATATAAACATTAATGATTATCTTTGTTCTTGTTTTTAGCAAACAGAAAAAACTATTCTTTTATGACTAAAATTACCATTATTGTTGCGGGAGGAAAAGGCGAACGCATGCATGCTGATATTCCCAAACAATTTATCGAGATACAGGGAAAACCTATCCTGATGCACACGCTGGAAGCTTTCCGGTGTTACGATGCGTCGATGCAACTGATAGTGGTGCTTCCTGCTGCTCAGGTGGAATATTGGAACAAACTGTGCAACAAGCATACCTTCAGACTTCCGCACCGGATTGTAACCGGTGGACAAACCCGCTTTGAGTCGGTGAGAAACGGACTGCAAGCAGTGCAAGCTCCTGCTTTGGTGGCTGTGCACGATGGTGTGCGTCCGTTGGTAAGCAAAGAAACCATTGCACGCTGCTTTGATGCTGCTGCCGAAAAACAGGCGGTCATTCCCGTTGTTGATTTGGTGGATAGTTTGCGGAAAGTAACAGAAAGCGGAAATCAGGCGGTAGATCGTTCGGCTTATAAGCTGGTACAAACTCCACAGGTATTTGATGCTGCATTATTGAAAAAGGCTTACGAGCAAGATTTTTCGGCTTTATTTACCGACGATGCTTCGGTGGTGGAAGTACTGGGAACGAAAATTCAGCTGGTGAAAGGTAATCGCGAAAACATCAAGATTACTACTGGTTTTGATTTGGCACTGGCCGAAGTATTACTGAAAAGCAGGTTGTAAGATGAGTTCTAAATCCGGCAATATTCCCTGGCTCGATACCCTGCGCGCATTGGCAACGCTGGGTGTGATTCTGATTCATGTCTCCACACCCGTAGTGAAAATGAGCTACGGCACGCACATGGAATTTTGGTGGATTGGCAATATATTGGATTCGGCAGTGCGTTTTGCCGTTCCACTCTTTTTGATGTTGAGTGGTGCTACTTTATTGACAAAGGAGTATCAGTTGGGCGACTTTTACAAGCGACGATTGTTGCGCGTGTTTGTGCCTTTCGTGTTTTGGATCATTGTTTACTGGATTTACCGCTGGTGGGTATTATTACCTGCCACACAACCCAAAAGCTTCGCCGGCATCCTGCAATGGGGCATTGATTTATTTCTGAAAGAAGGAGTTTCAAAACATTTCTGGTATATTTACATGATTTTAGTGCTATACCTGTTTGTTCCGTTTCTGGGCAGATGGTTACGAAACATAACAATGAAATGGGTGTTGAATATACTGTTGGTATGGGTCGTACTGGCTTTTGTCTGTCGGGCGGTACCGGTCAATCTGTATAGCTGGTCGGGGAACTATCTGAGTAAATTGTTTGGCTATTTTCTGTATTCGGGTTATCTGGTGCTGGGTTATTACCTGATTAAACTGCAACCGCCAACATGGAAAGTGAGACCGGTAGCAGCAATCATATTTATAATAACACTGCTGGTATCGGCCGTGGGCACCTATCTTCTCAGCAAGCAGAGTGCTAAACTGGATCAGAGCCTGTACGGATATTTATCCATCAATACGATCATTCAGTCTGTAGCCATTTTTATGTGGATAAAAGATGCGAAACCGGGAAACAAATACCTCAGCCTCTTTTGGAACACGATGAGCAATTATAGTTATGGCATTTATCTGAGCCACATCTTGGTTATAGGTATATTGTTCAACAATGGCATATTCTGGACTATGGCACATCCGCTGATTTCGTTGCCATGCATCACGGCACTGACTCTTACAGGTTCGTTTGGAATTATATTTGTGCTACGCAAAATTCCTGGCGGAAAATATATATCCGGCTAATAAATAGGAAATTTATAAGGAAATATGATTAATGCGAATGACGAGTTGCATACAGACACATTCTATTTATAATGAGTTTTTTTCCGTAGGGAATACATATCAATAGAAAATGAAAACAGACACAACCAATTCCCCGTAGGGGATAAACAAGGTAAAATGTGAATGTTCTCTTTAAGTCCAGACATTTACAATCAACGAAAGATTATGAACCACGAATTGCACTAATTTTCACAAAGATGGATGTTTATGATTCGTGCAAATTCGTGTAATTCGTGGTTTGAAAGGGATTATTTAAAAACCTGAGTTCAGAATAAGCCCAGATTCATTTTTCAAACTATATAATTGAATATTACGGTGCGCTGCACCTATTGATGATAAAACAATGCTAACTGCTACAAATATTCTGGGACTCTGTCCCTCAAAAGGTGCAGATGAGACATTCCGACTTGCGGAAGCACCGAACTATTTGTAGAAATTAGTCAGACATAAAAACCATAGGTGCAGCTGAAACATTCCGGCTTGACGGAAGCACCGACATATTATACTTTGTACAGGTCTGAGAAACAAGATATTTTATTAAGTTGATTCTATTTTCCATTTGATTCTTATCCCGAAATCAGGTTAGTAGCTTTTGCGGATAATTATTGAAAGAAATTTATTTTAAACAGATACTCTTGCAGACAGATAACAAACTGTCCAGACAAAACCGAATAAAAAGATGGATCTCTCCTATCAAGACATAAAGTTTCTGCCCGGCGTAGGACCCAAAAAAGCGGACCTACTCTTCAAAGAACTTGGCATACGCAGTGTCGAGGATTTGTTGCGTCATTATCCTTATAAATATGTAGACAGAAGTCGGTTTTATTATCTGCACGAGATTTCGGAAGAAATGCCTTTTATACAGGTAAAAGGTCAGATTATCCGCTTCGAAAAAGCTGGCGAAGGCCCTGCACAACGACTTACGGCTATTTTTACCGACGGACATGCCACTATTGAACTGGTATGGTTCAAGGGTATAAAATATGTGCTGGATAAATTTAAACCACGCGTGGAATATGTAGTCTTTGGCAAACCGTCGGCTTTCAACGGGCGGTTTAATATTGTACATCCCGAAATGGAGTTGGCTTCGCAACTACCACCGCCGGAACAAATGGGCTTGCAGCCATTTTATAATACGTCGGAGAAAATGAAAAGCAGCTTCTTGAACTCAAAAGCTCTTCAGAAAATCATCTATCCACTGGCGCAAGCCATTAAACCGGGCATTCCAGAAACACTGCCGGCTTATTTACTGAAGAAATTTGCACTGCTCAATCTCACCGAGTCATTGATAAATGTGCATTTTCCGAAAAATGCCGATGTGTTGAAGAAAGCCCGTCAGCGACTTAAGTTCGAGGAACTGTTTTACATCCAACTCAGTATTCTGCAACAAACCAAATGGCGCGATCAGCACTTTCAGGGTTTTGTTTTCGGACAGATCGGTCATTATTTCAATAGTTTTTTCAAAGATTATCTGCCCTTTGAACTTACCGGAGCGCAGAAACGGGTATTGCGTGAAATCCGGATTGACGTGGCTTCGGGCAGACAGATGAACCGCTTATTGCAGGGAGATGTGGGAAGCGGAAAAACGCTGGTGGCACTTATGGCTATGCTTATGGCCGTAGACAATGGTTTTCAGGCTTGCATCATGGCTCCTACCGAAATTCTGGCTACGCAACATTTTGCCAGCCTTACCGAACTGTTGGGCGATTTGGGCGTAAACATAGCACTCCTCACCGGATCTACCCGCCCCAAAGCACGGGTGGAGTTACACGAAAAACTCCAGAGTGGCGAGTTGAATATTCTGATCGGGACGCATGCCCTGATTGAAGATACAGTGGTGTTTAAAAATCTGGGCATGGTGGTTATCGATGAGCAACATCGGTTTGGAGTGGAACAGCGCGCCCGCCTGTGGCGTAAAAATGTGCAGCCACCCCATATTTTGGTGATGACTGCCACCCCTATTCCACGAACGTTGGCCATGACTTTTTATGGCGATCTGAGCGTTTCGGTTATTGATGAACTTCCTCCGGGTCGAAAACCAATTCAGACCTATCATTATTACGAGACCAAGCGACAAGGATTAAATCAGTTTATTGCCAAACAGGTAGAAGCCGGACGACAGATTTATATTGTATATCCGCTTATTCAGGAGTCCGAAAAAATGGATTTACAGAATCTGGAGACAGGCTTCGAATATATGCGGGAAGTTTTTCCGAACTACAGCATCAGCAAAGTGCACGGAAAGTTGAAAGCAGCCGAGAAGGAACATGAAATGCAGCGGTTTGTACGGGGCGAAACGCAAATCATGGTGGCTACCACAGTCATTGAAGTGGGCGTGAACGTTCCTAATGCCTCGGTAATGGTGATAGAAAGTGCTCAGCGTTTCGGGCTTTCGCAGTTGCATCAGCTGCGTGGTCGGGTGGGTCGTGGTGCTGAGCAATCATTTTGCATTTTATTAACCGATTATAAGCTGGCTGCAGACACCCGTAAACGTATGGAGATCATGGTCCGAACCAATGACGGATTCGAAATTTCGGAAGCAGACCTGAAGCTGCGTGGCCCCGGAGACCTTGAAGGAACACAACAAAGCGGACTACCTTTTGACCTGAAAATAGCCAATTTGGCTCAAGATGGGAAAATGCTGGAGATAGCCCGGAATGCTGCTATGGAAATACTGGACGATGACCCACAACTCGAAAAGCAGGAAAACAGAGTTCTGTCTGCTCAACTACGAAAAATGAAAACGAATACCTTAAATTGGGGCTCAATCAGTTAATAAAATAGAATTTCTTTTGCCTAGAGCCGGCATTTCTTTATTTTTGGGAAAGTTTATATCATCTCCTAATTTTTAAATCCCTACTTTATGGAAAAAACGCTTGTCATTATCAAGCCCGGAACAATACAACGGGGCTTAATTGGTGAAGTAATCAAACGTTTTGAGCAAAAAGGACTTCAACTTTGTGGCTTAAAAATGGTTCAACTAACTGATGAAATTCTATCCGAACATTATGCACATATTGCCCAAAAGCCATTTTTCGGTCGGGTGAAAGCAGCTATGGAAGCTTGCCCCGTTATCGTAATATGCCTTAAAGGTATTCAAGCTGTGCAAGTTGTACATCACATGGCAGGCGTAACCAATGGGCGCGAAGCTGCAATGGGAACTATCCGAGGTGACTACAGTATGAGTGTGCAATGGAATATAATACATACTTCCGACTCTATTGAAAGTGCCGAAGCAGAATTGCTTCGCTTCTTTAAACCGGAAGAAATTTTCGAATACAAACAATCCTATATCGAATATATTTATTCTACTGACGAGATCTAAATTCGGGATAAATTAATTTTTCAGAGATCAAAAATAAAAGTTAAGCTCAATACATGTTCGTTTTCCCCAAAAAAAGCATTCTACTTCTAACCTTCTTCATCTCAATTTGGGGTGCAAAGGCACAACATATAAACTATAGTCTGATACCCAAGAAAGACACAATCAATATTTATAAGGAAATGTTGAATGATCATTCGGATGATTTAATGGAGAACCATCCTGCCGATGACATCTACAACAGAATGTGGACAACCGACCACGTTAACCCTTATAAAATTCCAATCGAGAATATGCCCGACTCGGTTCGTATTGATTGTTCCCACTTTGTGGTACCCGTTCCGGGAGTTATTACCTCCGAGTTCGGTCCCCGTCGGTATCGCTTTCACTATGGAACAGACTTAAGGTTAAAAGTTGGTGATTCAGTACGTTCTGCCTTCTCCGGGAAAATACGCATTATTGATTACGAAGCGCGTGGATACGGACATTATATTGTTATCCGACATGACAATGGGCTGGAAACGGTATACGGGCATCTCTCAGAGGTACTGGTTAAGATGAACCAAAATGTAAAAGCCGGTCAGTTAATAGCCTGGGGTGGAAACACCGGACATTCTACCGGACCGCATCTCCACTTCGAAATGCGATATATCGGAAATGCAATTAATCCGGCACATATTATCAATTTCAGTACCGGGCTTGTTCATTCAAAAAATTATTTGCTTACCAAGAAGAATTCATTCTATTACATACATGAGGCCAAACCGGTTTCAGTTGCCAAATATTATGTCATTCGAAAGCATGACGTATTAGGAAAAGTGGCTGCAAGGAATGGTACCAATGTAAAAGCATTATGTAAGTTGAATGGCATTAAAGCTAAAACAAAATTAAAACCCGGACAACGGTTGAGAATAAGATAAACTTATTTTTGATTTTAGATATACGATTCAATGTACGATTGTTTATATAGATTTTAGACAAAAAGGAAGCCGCTTTCATATTATTGAAAACGGCTTCCTTTTTACTACTTACTGCTTACTGCTTACTGCTTGCTGCTTGCTAGTATCTGTAATGTTCCGGTTTGTAAGGTCCCGCAGCACTTACGCCAATATATTCTGCTTGTTCGGGAGTCAGCACTGTAAGTTTCACTCCTAATTGTTCCAAATGCAAACGGGCTACTTCTTCGTCCAAATGCTTAGGCAAACGATATACGTCTACTGCATAGTCTTTGGTAAATAATTCGATCTGCGCCAATGTTTGATTCGTAAATGAGTTGCTCATTACAAATGAAGGGTGACCGGTTGCGCAACCAAGGTTTACCAAACGTCCGTCGGCCAACAACAACACACTGTGTCCGTCCGGGAAAATATATTTATCAACCTGAGGTTTGATATTCACTAATTCAATCCCCGGGAACTTTTTCAGCTTTTCTACCTGAATTTCATTATCAAAGTGACCAATATTGCAAATTATTGCTCCATCTTTCATCTTTTCGATATGCTCAATGCGTATAATGTCCCGGTTTCCCGTAGTAGTTACATATAGATTACCTTCAGCCAACGCATCCTCGATAGTAGTAACTTTAAACCCTTCCATAGAAGCTTGCAATGCACAAATCGGATCAATTTCAGTTACAATCACACGGGCACCGTATGCCAACATAGATTTAGCACAACCTTTACCCACATCGCCATATCCGCAAACAACCACAACTTTACCGGCCAACATAATGTCGGTAGCACGTTTGATACCATCTGCCAACGATTCGCGACAACCATACAGGTTATCAAATTTTGATTTGGTCACCGAGTCATTTACATTAAATGCAGGGAAGAGCAACGAACCTTCTTCCAACATTTGATACAAACGATGAACTCCGGTAGTAGTTTCTTCCGAAACTCCACGAATTTCAGGAATCATGCGCGACCAGATGCTGGAGTCTTCTTTCAATACATCTTTCAGAATAGCATACAACAAACGTTCGTCATCGCCTCCGGCAGCCTTATCCAAAACCTTAGCATCCTTTTCGGCAGCACCACCAACGTGGATCATCATTGTTGCATCACCTCCATCATCAACAATTACATTCGGCCCTTTATGACCGTCGAAAGTCAAAGCCTGCAACGTACACCACCAATATTCTTCGAGCGTTTCACCCTTCCATGCAAAAACCGGAACTCCCGAAGCTGCAATGGCAGCAGCAGCATGATCCTGCGTTGAATAAATATTACAACTACACCAGCGAACATCAGCACCAAGTTCCACAAGCGTTTCAATAAGCACCGCTGTTTGGATAGTCATGTGTAACGAACCCATAATACGGGCACCTTTCAATGGTTTTTGTTGACCGTATTTTGCACGTAAGGCCATCAATCCCGGCATTTCTTTTTCTGCTAATTCTATTTCCTTCCGACCAAAGTCTGCCAACGACAGGTCAGCGACTTTATAAGGCAAGGTACTGAATAATTCGGTTGTATTCATATCTTATTTATGTGTTTATTATTTATTTCAAATTCGGAGTGCAAAGATACATGTTTCTATTGGAAATACTTATCTTTGTTGCTCATAGATTTATAATTTTCAGTATGTTTATTGATATTCACACGCATTCTGTTCCTGCGATCGGTTCTCCTGCAATCCAAAATCTGACTTTTTCCGAAGCCGAAAAAGTATTTGCAACGGATCAGGAAAGACTGTTTTCTGTAGGATTTCACCCCTGGTTTGCAAACGAATTTTCCAAAGATTCCATGTTAGTACTTGAAAGATGGGCAAGTGACCATCGCCTTGCTTTTATAGGCGAATGTGGATTGGATAAAAACAGTAAAGTTTCACTGCAAAAACAGATAGATGTGTTTCAACAGCAAATATGTCTATCCGAAAAAACTCAAAAACCGCTAATCATTCATTGCGTGGGTTGTTTCAACGAACTCTTTGATTTGAAAAAGACAATTAAACCACAGCAACGCTGGATTATTCACGGCTTCAGGGGAAAACCTCAACTGGCTGCGCAGGCACTAAAAGCCGGTTGCTTTCTATCATTTGGTGAGCACTTCAACCCCGAGAGCGTCCTCCTTACTCCCATCGACAAATTATTGATCGAAACCGACGAAAGCTCTCTGCCTATAGAAGAACTATACAAAGAAATTGCAGCCATTAAAGAAATTGAGATAGATAAACTTACTGCCGGAGAATTTATATACAGAAGTCTCAGCCAGAAATAGCAGCCGCAAAATTTATCTCCTAAGATATTACACAGGTTCATTTTCAGCAACTGAGTATATGCAAAAAAGAATATCTTCAGTCTATGAGCATGCTCATTACAACAGCATTTGCCAAGCAAACAACTAATTTAGGAAGATTACGCAAAGCTCCAAGTCTGCTTAAATAACTCTTATAACAGCATTTATCATTTCAAAAGCATTCATTACATAAACAAACCACGTCCCGATAGACAGCTGATTTAGCTACCTATCGGGACGCGAACGCTATTCCAGCTTTGCTTGTGAGCTTTTTTAAATCAGATTAATAATCATTCCCGGAATGATTCCAAGTATAATCATCAAAAATGCGGCAAGGAATATTTGTTTTTTATAGTTACTGCTTGAGTCGATAGCCGAAGTTGCCGATGGGGCATTGATATACATAGCCACAACCGGACGAATGTAATAGTACAAACTAATCATAGATCCGATAATGGCTACAATAACCAACGGCAGATTGCCCTGCTCAATGGCTGAAATGAACAGATTATACTTTGCGGCAAACCCAACCAAGGGCGGAATACCTGCCAGCGAGAACATGGCAATGGCCATGGCAAAAGCTTCGATAGGGTTATGTTTTGCCAGTCCGTTGAAAGCTTTTATGGAGAATGTACCCGTTTCTTCGCGCACCAGAATCAGTACGGCAAAAGCGGTGATGGTGGCAATGGTGTACGAAATGGAATACAGCAGCAATACACCGGCAGCCTGTTGTTTCAGTGCAATGATGGCTATAAGCATATATCCGGCATGGGCAATGCCCGAGTAAGCAAACATTCGTTTTACATTATCCTGGTTGAATGCCGACAGGTTACCAATCAAGATGGTTGCAATGGCAAATACGGTAAGGGTAATTTTCCAACTGCTTTCAATCTCGGCAAAACTCGAATTCATCAGGCGGAAAAATGCGGCAATGGCAGCTACTTTACCCACTGTGGCCATAAAAGTGGTAATTAGGGTTGGTGACCCGGCATACACATCGGGTGCCCAGAAGTGAAAAGGGGCAGCACCAATTTTGAAAGTCATCCCGATAACAACCAGCAGTAAACCAATGTTGAGCATACCCGATGTGGCATGCTGATGCAGAATAAGGTATTGTTTTATTTCTTCCAGATTCATACTTCCACAGGCTCCGTAAAGCAGTGCAATGCCAAACAAAAGAAAGCCCGAAGCAAATGAACCTGTCAGGAAGTATTTCATAGCAGCTTCGTTGGAGTTCGGGTCGAACTTCTTACTACCTGCCAGTATGTAAAGCGACAATGACATGGTTTCGATACCCACGAACAGCATAAGCAGGTTGCCAAAACCGGTCATGATTAACGATCCAACCAGCGCAAAAAGAATCAACGCATAAATATCTTCGAGCGGACGCTTTACCGGTTTGTAGTAAACCGGTGCAAAGATAAAAACCAACAGGGTGGTGAATATCAATACCCCGTTAAATGCAATGCTGAAATTATCAGCAATATACATTTCGTTGTAATAATGCACGGACTGATTCCATCCCAATAGGTTAAGGCCGAAAGCCAGAATGAGTCCGACGTATACAATGGGTAATAACGGCTTCTTTTTCTGGATGGCACCAAAAAAAAGAACAATGATAGCAACAATCGATATGGTTATTATGGCGTACATAATTAGTTACAAGTTACGAGTTACAATATTTATAGTAAGAAAATGAATGAGGCACACAGAATACGGTTTTATCTTATTTTACGGCTCCTTCCAACAATTGCAGTATAAACGAGGGGAAAATACCCACCAGAAATATCATGGCAATAATAGGTAAAAATACAAGCATTTCGCTAAAGGTTAGATCAGTGAATTTCTCTGTGGCAGCACTGCGCTCGCCGTACATCACTTTCTGATACATCTTTAGAATATAAACGGCTCCCAGAATAATGGTTAGCCCGGCTATAATAGCCAGTATTTTATTGGCCTGAAACAATCCTAACAAAATAAGAAATTCACCCACGAAACTGTTAGTCAGCGGTAACGATATATTTGCTAAAACAATAATCAAAAAGATGGTAGCAAATTTCGGTGCAACACTGGCTATGCCGCCTAAATCACTTATCTTATCCGTATTGGTCCGTTTTACAATCATGTAATAACAAAGGAAAAATCCGACCACATTTACACCGTGTGAGAACAGCTGAAGGATTCCGCCTTCGATGCCATAATGATTGTTGGAAAGCAACCCGAGTGCAATCAGCCCCACATGCGAAAGTGATGCAAAGGCAATCAGTTTTTTCAGGTTAGGCTGCGTAATGGCAATGGTGGCTCCGTAAATAACTCCGAAAAGTATCAGCGGTAAAAAGATCAGCGAACCGCCGGCCACTACATCGGGACAAAGCGGAAGAATAAACCGGATAATACCGTATAGCCCCATTTTCAGCATGATACCTGCCAATAGCATGGAGCCTTGTACGGGTGATGCATTATAAGTTTCGGCCTGCCACGAGTGGAATGGGAAAAGTGGAATCTTAATGGCAAAAGCCAGAAAGAAAGCCAGAAAGACCGGCACCTGTACCGAATAAGGTAATTTCAACTGAAAGAAACTTTCGAAGCTGAACGAATGAGGTGCAGGAGTAAGTGTGTACAGGTACAGAATACCTATAAGCATGACAAAACTCCCAACTACAGTATAAATCAAGAACTTGACACTGATCTTTTTCTTGTTTTCACCTCCCCATAGTGCTGTGATAAAGAAAATCGGAATCAATGCCAGTTCCCAGAAAATATAAAACAAAATCATTTCCGAGGATATGAACACCCCGATCAATGCCATTTGCATCAGCATTATCAGCGCATAAAAGTTGGGAGTCCGGTTCTCTTTTTTATCCGTCGAAGCAATGATAATGGGTACCAGCAAAGTGGTAAGCATGACCATAACCAGTGACACTACATCAATCTTCAGGATAATATCCACATCCAGCAGTTCTTTCAGGTTGAGGTCGAGCGTCAGAATTTTATCATGGGCAAAGGTGAAAGCATAACCTGCAACCAACGAAATGGCAAATACCACCAGCGAAGCAACCAGCGCGAAGTTCTTACTGTGTTTCCCCAGTTTGCCTGTAAATAAAAGCAATGATGCTAATAAAGGCAGGATTAATAAAAGTACAAGAATCATTTCTGTTATAGAATTATATTAAAAAATAGTATGGCAATAATGCTGAAGACCATCAGAACAAGATATACTCCCACATTACCGGTCTGCAATAATCTGATCTTCCGACCTACGAACAAGGTTCCGCTTCCAACAGCATTCACAAATCCGTTGATCACAGTTTGATCCAGCAGTCCACGAAAAATATCGGATATAAACGTCACGGGTTTCAATATACAGAAATCGTAAATTTCATCCACATATAGTTTATGAGCAAAAAGACTTTGTATACCTGTAGGCCTTACCAGTTCTTTGTTGTTTACAAACCGTTTATAGCTCAGGAATATCAGCAGGGCAATGATCAGAAGTGGAAAGATGAAAATCATCCACTCAGTCTGTACCGTCAGACCGTGTTCCGAAGCCGCAACCAGCGAGTTTGATTTGGCAAACACAGGCGATAGATAATTGTCAAATCCCTGTGTTTCGGAGAAAAGTTTCGGTGGTTGTACAAATCCTGCCACTATCGATAAAATAGCCAAAACTGCCATAGGGTACAACATCACCTTGGGTGATTCGTGCACATGATGATTGGCTTGTAACTCCTTACTTTCCGGTTTAAAGAACACAACGAAAATAAGGCGGAACATATAAATGGTGGTCAGCAACGATATAACGGTAGCAATAAGTCCCATGCCCAAACCGTGCTCGAAAGCAGCAGTCAGAATCACTTCTTTCGAAAAGAATCCGGCAAAAGGCGGAATACCCGAAATGGCAATGGCTCCAATCAGAAACAAGGCAAAGGTGAATGGTATTTTATGTCGCAAGCCACCCATTTTCCGAATGTCCTGCTCGTTGCTCAAGGCGTGAATGACACTACCTGCAGCAAGGAAAAGCAATGCTTTGAAAAAGGCATGCGTGGTTAAGTGAAACATAGCTCCCGAGAATGAACCCAGTCCTAGTCCCATAAACATAAAGCCCAGTTGGCTGACCGTGGAATAAGCCAGAATCTTTTTAATATCGTTTTGATAAATAGCTATCAGTCCACCTAGTAATGCAGTTACTGTTCCGATTACCAGAATCACATCCATAGTAACAGGCGAAAGCACAAACATCACACTGGAACGGGCTACTAAATAAATACCTGCCGTAACCATGGTGGCGGCATGAATCAATGCCGATACAGGGGTGGGACCCGCCATAGCATCAGGCAGCCAGGTAAACAAGGGTATCTGAGCACTCTTCCCAACTGCACCCACAAACAGACAGAGGGTGATGGCCATCAAAGTCAGATCGCCAGATGGCATCAGACTGGCTTTGGCAGCTATTTCGCTTATCGAAAGAGTTTTGAAGGTAGTGAAAAGAATGAAGGTAGCTATCAGAAAACCTAAATCACCGATACGGTTCATGATGAATGCCTTTTTGGCGGCATCATTGTTGGCATGATCTTTAAACCAGAAGCCGATCAGTAAATACGAACACAACCCTACGCCTTCCCAGCCAATGAATAACATTAAGTAGTTGGAACTTAATATCAGCGTAAGCATAAAGAATATAAACAGGTTGAGGTAGGCGAAATAGCGATTTACTCCCTCATCTTCCTTCATATATCCGATGGAATAAAGGTGTATCAGCAACCCTACACCATTCACGATCAGTAGCATCAGTGCCGACAAACGATCTATCGTCAGAGCAAAAGGGATAGTGATGTCAGCAAATTTAATCCAGTCGAACAACGGTACTTCCAGCGTTTGATTAGAAGCCGTAACGAATCCGAAAAGAAATGCCGCCGCAACCAGATTCAGAAAGATAAACGACGAAGCAAGTACTCCTGATAAATTCCGGTTCATCTGCTTTTGAAACAAGCCGATTGTCAGAAATCCAAGCAGAGGAAAAACGAGTAATAATATTGATATAAGTTCCATGTATATGCTATATATAATTGATAGTTGACAGAGGCTGATTGATTATTTAGTCTGTCAATTGATTAATTACCATTTAAGTCTGTTCAGTGCATTGATATCGATGGTGTGTGTCGATCGGTAAACCACTACCAGAAGGGCTAAACCAATAGCCACTTCGGCCGCCGCCACCACCATAATAAAGAATACAAATATCTGTCCGGCAGGATCGTTGCGATAAGCCGAGAAAGCGGTCAGCAATAGATTAGCCGAATTGAGCATCAACTCCACCGACATAAAAATAACCAATGCATTGCGCTTGGCCAGCACCCCGATCACGCCAATAGAAAACAGTGCCGAGCAAAACAAGATGTAGTACTGTAAAGGAATCGTCTGAATTTGAGCAATTGTAGTTTCCATAAATTTAATTTTTATCTTTTTTACCCAACATCACCGCACCCACCATGGCCGCAAGGAACAGGATGGACGATAGCTCAAAGGGTAATAAATAGTCACTGTAAAGAGTTTTCCCCAGGTTTTTCACCAGACCTATTTGTGTCAGCTCCGGATGTTCGGAAAGGGTGCCTACGTCAAATGATTTCAGTGTCCCGATCAGGACAAGGAAAAGTAATCCTCCGCTAAGTGCCGCTACAAGTTTCATCAGCGTTGATTTCTGAAATTCTCCCTCAAGGTTCAAATTCAGTAACATCACCGTGAACAGAAAAAGTACCATAATGGCTCCTGCATACACAATAATATGCACTACAGCCAGAAATTGCGCATTCAACAGAATATAGTGTCCTGCCAGTGTAAAGAATGTAAGCGTCAAGTACAGTACGCTATGAATAGGCTTCTTCGACAGCAAAACCATAAGAGCCGAGATGAGCGCTACAGCACTTAAAAAATAAAAGAGATAGAGTGAAAGCATATTTTCTATTTGTTATGCGATTTTGACTTGTCTTGTTTAAATGTGAGAACCTCGGGAGTTTGTCGTTTCGATACATCAACACGGGCATTCTTTTTTTCAACCAGCACGTCTTTACCATAAATAAAGTCAGTACGTTTATATTGACTCGGCACAATTCTGTTGGTAAGAAATATGGCTTCTTTGGGACAGGCCGATTCGCAGTCTCCGCAAAAAATGCAACGTAACATATTGATTTCATATTTCGATGCATACTTTTCCTCGCGATACAGATCTTTTTCGTCTTCTTTACGCTCGGCAGCAATCATGGTTATGGCTTCAGCCGGACAGGAAAGAGCACACAGTCCGCATGCAGTGCAACGCTCGCGACCTTCATCGTCTAACTTTAGCACATGCATACCCCGGTAAATATCCGAAAACGGACGTTTCACTTCGGGATATTGTATAGTTACTTCTCGTTTGAAAAAGTGACTAAGAGTTATAGACATACCCTTCAAAACGGCCGGCAAATAGAAGCGTTCCATTAAGGTCATCTTCTTATTTGAAACCACCTTCGATCGGTTTGTCAGTGATATTTTAGTTGAATCTTGATTCATATTATTCTTGTTTTCAAACGCAGGTTTACTTTTTGAACAATAAATGGATAAATCCGGTTAAAACCATATTAACGATGGCCCATGGCATTAAACCTTTCCACCCGAAGCGCATCAACTGATCATATCGGAAACGTGGTAATGTCCAGCGTACCCACATAAACACAAATCCAAAGAAAGTGATCTTCACGAAAAGCGCAGCTGTTCCTAAAATAGTCACCATGTTATGCGACAATCCCAGATCATTCATGAATGGAAAATCATAACCTCCAAAAAAGAGGGATGAAATCATGGCTGACGAAATAAACATATTAATGTATTCCGAGAAAAGATAAAACCCAAGTTTCATCGAGCTGTATTCAGTATGATAACCCCCAATAAGCTCACTGTCGCATTCGGGTAAGTCAAAAGGTGCACGGTTACATTCGGCAAAGGCACAAATCAGAAATACGACAAATCCAATTGGTTGCGTAAATACGTTCCAATGCATGCCGTGTTGTTGTGCGACAATTTCATTCAAGCTTAAACTTCCGGTAGTCATTACAATGGCTACAATAGACATGCTCATGGCGAGTTCGTAACTGATCATTTGCGAAGCTGCACGTACCGACCCCATCAAAGCATACTTATTGTTTGATGCCCAACCGCCAATCATAATTCCGTAAACACCAATGGACACAATGGCAAATACATAAAGGACGCCCACGTTTACATCAGCCACCTGCAAGGCAAATTCTGTTCCCCCTATATTTAATGTTCCTCCCCAGGGTATAACGGCGCTGGTAAGTAGTGCCACCAACATGGTAAGAGATGGACCGAGGATATAAAGCACTTTATCAGCATTGGCAGGCATAAACTCTTCTTTGAAAAAGAGCTTCATCCCATCGGCTACCGGCTGTAACAGTCCGAATATTCCTGCGCGATTAGGTCCGAGCCTGTCCTGAAAAAATCCCGCAACTTTACGTTCGGCCAGTGTAGCGTACATAGCTATCATCAAACTTAATAATAAGATAGCTACACACAAAATTAGTTTATATAGAACGAGTTGTATATCCATAATTATTCCATTACTTCTTTTATCGGGTTAATTACCGAGGGTATAACCACATTTTTATAATGATTTTGATTGATCACCGAATAAGATCCAATCTTTCGAGGTCCTTCAATGATCCAGTCAGCACTGTTCTTTTTCTCAAACCGGCATTCGTTGCAAATAAAATCATGGACTTCGCCGTATTTATCTTTTCGTCCGGTTACACGATATACCTCGTCACCTCTGAACCAGATAGTCGCTTTGCCACTACATTTTGCACATTCACGGTGCGCATCCATTGGCTTCAGAAACCAAACACGGTTTTTGAACCGGAAAGTTTTATCGGTCAATGCTCCAACCGGACAAACGTCAATCATATTCCCTGAAAAATCATTTTCTATAGCCTGATGAATAAAGGTAGATATCTCCGATTTTTCCCCACGGTACAATATTCCATGAACACGATTTTCGGTCAGTTGATCGGCTGCATAAACACAGCGGTAACACAAAATACAACGATTAGGATGAAACTGAATCAGGTTACCAATATCAATCTTTTCGTAAGTGCGTTTTTCTTCTTCGAAACGGGATGTATTAGTCCCGTGTTCATAGCTCAGGTTTTGCAAGTCGCATTCTCCTGCCTGATCGCAAACGGGACAATCGAGCGGATGATTCAGCAGTAAAAACTCTACCACGGCTTTGCGGGCCTCTACTACCAAAGGCGAAGTCAGATTTTCAACTACCATGCCGTCCATTACCTCGGTACGACACGAAGCTACTAATTTAGGCATTGGACGTGGATCGGCTGTAGACCCTTGCGCCACTCGGACCATACACGATCGGCATTTACCGCCACTGTTTTTCAGCTCTGAATGGTAGCACATTGCCGGAGGAACAACACTACCGCCAATCATGCGTGCTGCTTGAAGAATGGTTGTTCCCGGTTCTACCTCTATGCTTTTATTATCTATTGTTACCTTAAACATCAATCAAGAATTTACAATTTGATCATTTACAATTTACGATTGAGAAATAAATATTCTCTCAATTTATTTCCCCTTTCAAATTTGGGGTGCTTCTATTGGAAGTTTCCCATGTTTAATGTTCTTCACTACATCCGGATGCTCCACATGAAATTCAAACTCACTCCGAAAGTGACGAATAGCAGCGCTTACAGGCCACGCAGCAGCATCACCCAACGGGCAAATTGTGTTGCCTTCTATCTTGGAGGCGATACTTACCAACAAATCAATATCTTTCATTTTACCTTCGCCGTTTTCAATCCGATGCAGAACACTTTCCATCCAGCTGGTTCCTTCCCTGCAAGGAGAACATTGACCGCAGGATTCGTGGTGATAAAAACGGGAAAAATTATAGGTGTTGCGCACAATGCAGGCGTCTTCGTCGAATACAATAAATCCACCAGAACCGAGCATAGAGCCACTCACAAAACCACCTTCGGATAAAGACTCGTAGCTCATCAGACGTGGTTGACCTTCAATTGTCTTTAAAATCAAATTTTTGGGTAGAATGGGTACGGATGAACCACCGGGAATAACAGCCTTCAGTTCTTTGCCTCCTTTTACACCACCACAATATTTGTCGCTGTAAATAAATTCTTCGACAGGCAGACCGAGTTCTATTTCATAAACACCCGGATTATTGATGTTTCCACAAGCCGAAATAAGTTTGGTTCCGGTGCTGCGACCAATACCTATTTTGGAATAGGTTTCGCCACCATTGTTGACAATCCAACCAATATTTGATAAAGTTTCCACATTGTTGACTACCGTTGGGCAACCATACAGTCCCTTGATGGCCGGAAAAGGTGGTTTCAGACGTGGATTACCTCGTTTGCCTTCAAGTGATTCAAGCAAAGCGGTTTCTTCACCACAAATGTACGCACCGGCACCACTATGGACATGGATATCTAAATCATAACCGCTTCCCAGAATATCTTTTCCCAGCAATCCGGCTTTGTATGTTTCTTTTAGGGCCTCATTCAAGATGCCAATAATGTATTTAAATTCGCCTCTGACGTATATATAAGCTTTATTTGCTCCCAAGGCATAAGCGGCACAAATCATTCCTTCAATCAGCCGATGGGGAATATGTTCCAATAGGTAACGGTCTTTGAATGTCCCTGGTTCGCTCTCATCGGCATTACAAATAAGGTAACGCGGGTTGCCGCTTTTTTTATCAATGAAGCTCCATTTCATTCCCGTTGGAAATCCGGCACCACCACGTCCACGTAATCCAGACGTTTTTACTTCAGCCACCACTTCGTCGGGTGTCATCGTTTTCAGCGCTTTTTCTATGGATTGGTAGCCTCCGTTTTGACGATAGACTTCCAGCGAACGGATGCCTTTAACTTCTATGTTCTCTAAGATAATCTTTCTTTCCATGTCAACTCTTCGGGTTTCTTTAATTCTCTTTCGCTTCTTAGTTTGGCGATAATTTCATCGATCTTTTCTATGTCTAAAAACTCGTGGTATTCCGTGTTTACCTGCATGACAGGCGCAGAACCACATGCTCCCAGGCATTCGACAGCCTTGAGCGAAAAAAGATGGTCTTCAGTAGTCTCACCTACTTTTATATTCAGTTTTTCTTCCAGATAACTTAGAATGTCTTCGCCTCCACAGAGCGCGCATGGACCTGTGTGACAAACCTCAATCACATATTTTCCAACCGGATCGATATAAAATTGGGTGTAAAAAGTGGCTACTTCGTACACTTCAATGGGTGTGATATTAAGCAGCCCTGCCACATAATCCATGATGTCTACATTCAGGCTTCCACCTAATTCTTCCTGCGCAATGTGCAGAACAGGGATTAATGCCGATTTCTGTTGTCCTTCGGGATAGTGAGAAATGATAGTCTTTATTTTCTCTAATGTGCTCGCAGTAAATGAAACTTCAATGTTTTTCTTTACGTAGAGTTTATGTTTAAATTGTTTTTCGCTCATTATTCATTAATTATTCACTAACCGTTAATCTGTTTGTTATGCGTCCAATTCTCCGGCAATTACATTCATGCTACTCATTGTCAGGATGGCATCCGAGAGTGCTGCTCCGGTAATCATTTCCGGGAAAGCCTGATAATAGATAAATCCGGGACGACGGAAGTGTAATCGATACGGGCTTCGTCCACCGTCGGCTACTACATAAAATCCAAGTTCACCATTAGCACCTTCTACAGCTTTGTATATTTCTTTTTCGGGAACATCAATTTCACCCATTACCATTTTGAAATGACTGATTAGTGGTTCCATTTTACTATACACTTCTTCTTTAGGTGGCATAAAAAAGGCTGGTACTTCTGCATTGAACTTCCCTTCAGGAAGATTTTCCAATGCATTATTTACCAGTTTTATGCTTTCCCACAATTCTGTTTGGCGAACGCAATAGCGATCGTATGTATCCCCATTTTGTCCAATTGGAACAACGAAGTCGAAATCGTTGTAGGAAGAATAAGGTTCCTGTATCCGCACATCATAATCGACTCCGGCAGCGCGTAAATTTGGTCCCGTGAAACCATAATTCAAAGCCCGTTCAGCAGAGATGGCACCTACATTGATTGTTCTGTCCATGAAAATCCGGTTGCGCATAAGCAATTTTTCAAATTCATGCAGCACTTTAGGCAAATCTTTCATCACATCTCTGATCTTTTGAATGGCCACAGCTGAGAAATCCCTGTCGAAACCGCCAACTCTACCTAAATTAGTTGTGAGGCGCGCTCCACATAATTCTTCGTATATCTCGTAAATTTTTTCGCGTTCTTCAAATACATAAACAAATCCGGTCAATGCCCCGCTATCCACTCCGATGACACTGTTACAAATCAGGTGATCAGCGATTCTAGCTAGCTCCATAACGATAATACGCATGTAATCAATACGCTTATTTGTTTCAACCCCAAGCAGTTTTTCTACTGCCAAATGCCAACCGATATTATTTATGGGTGAAGAACAGTAGTTCAATCGGTCAGTGAGTGTAGTGATCTGGTAGTATGGACGACGTTCGGCAATTTTTTCAAATGCCCGATGGATGTATCCGATAGTTTGTTCAGCACCTACAATAGTTTCACCATTCATGGTCAGTATATTTTGAAAAATACCATGAGTTGCGGGGTGAGTTGGTCCAAGATTCAGCGTGCTGAAAACCTTTTCATCTTCTTTGGTTAAATCTAAATGGTGCTCCGAATTTATCGTCTTCATTATTTTTTAATCTCTTTATCTTGTTTTTAGACAAAGCATGCTTTGTCTCTACTTAAGCACGCTTTATCTCTACTTAAAATCTATCTTCCAAAGAACCGGTCATCTTTATCGCTTCTTGTGGCATCTTCAAGCGGATATTCTTTTCGCATGGGATGATAATCCATAAAATCTACATTGAGTATCCGCTTCAGGTTTGGGTGACCAACGAAATCAATACCATAGAAATCGAATGTTTCGCGTTCCATCCAGTTGGCTCCCGAAAAAATGGAAACAATACTGTCCACTTGTGGATTTCCTTTCGTGACGAAAGTTTTTAGTCGGATACGCTTATTCTCCACTAAATTATGAAGATGATAAATTACACCCAATTCTTTTTCCTGTTCGGGGTAATGGATGCCGCATAAGTCGGTAAGAAAGATAAAATTCTGTTCATCCTTGAGAAAAGAAATAAGCTGTTTGATAATGTCTGATGCTACAACCAGAGTGAAGAAATCTGCTGCGTCATCAGCAGAAAGAATACTGTCTCCGAATTTATCTTTAAGTTTCTGAAGTAATGTATTATATTCCATTTGCTTATTTATCAATTTTTATTCCGTAGCTTTCAAGCATTTCTTTGTACTCCGGACTATAACGGCGACGTAGAGGTTCGTTACCAACCAACTCCTGAATTTTCATAAAGCCATCGATAATTTGCTCTGGACGAGGAGGACATCCAGGAACGTATACATCTACAGGAACCACCTTATCAATACCTTGCAGTACACTGTAGGTGTCAAACACACCTCCACTTGAAGCACAAGCCCCAACGGCAATTACCCAGCGGGGCTCTGCCATTTGCTCGTAAACCTGCTGCACTACAGGTGCCATCTTTTTTGCAATTGTTCCCATTACCATCAGCAAATCGGCCTGACGCGGCGAGAAACTTAATCGTTCAGCACCAAAGCGTCCTAAGTCGTAATGTGCAGCCATGGTAGCCATAAACTCAATCCCACAGCAAGATGTTGCAAAAGGAAGTGGCCACAATGAATTTTTACGGGCTAGTCCCACAGCTTTATCTAGTGTCGTTGCAAAAAATCCCGGAGCACTATATCCTTCGGGAGCTTCTACGACTGTATATTTTTTATCTTTTTCACTCATAATCTTTTTACTTGACTTTGATTTACTCTTGTTCTTTATTCCAGTCGAGTGCTCCTTTTTTGTAGATATAGTAAAATCCAAAAACAAAGATACCCATGAAAAGCAGCATATTCAGAAATGCACTCCAATCTGCATCTTTGAAATTTACAGCCCATGGGTAAAAGAAAATTACCTCTACATCGAAAAGTACGAAAAGAATAGCGATAAGAAAATATTTAATAGAGAATGGAAAACGGGCATTACCATGAATCTCAATTCCACATTCAAAATTTTCTTCTTTTTTTAATGTACGAACTCTTTTTCGTGTGCTAATTATCAGGTGAGTAACCACCATTACGATCACAACAAAAGACAATGCTACAAAAAATTGAATTAATACCGGTTGGTAGTCGGAAGCAACATAAACTCTTTCCATCTTTAAATAATTTGACTGCAAAATTAAAGAAAAATTTCCGTAATTAAATCTATGGAGCCTGAATTGAGCAAAATAAATATGATAGAAACCAAGTTATTTTACTATTATACAAAACTATACAATAAAGAAAAAATTCTTTATTTAAGAAGCATGAACGGAAGTAAGCCATTAAACAAGTAATGCTGTCAGAAAGTTTTTATCAAAAAGATTGACTGAAAAAATCTTTTCTCCGACCTCCTCGTTTTTTTTGCAAAAACAATTGTGATTTTCGATTGTATTTATTAGTAATCAGAATTTTATTATTAAGACTTCATCAAAGAACAAAAAAAATTATTTTAAACAACATTAATCTTTCACTCTAAAAGACGGATGTTCTTGAGTCTTGCGCCTACATGTTGAAACTAAAACGTCCCGGCACTATGTGGAAACATATATGCCGGGACGCAAATGAGATCGTGAATGTTATTTATGCCATTTTGTAAACCACGGCATTGATGTTCATTCCAGCACCAACCGATGCAAAGATAAGAACATCCCCCTGGTTTATTTCATGATCGTTGAGATTGTTCTTGAGTATTAAATCGAACAGAGTGGGTAATGTAGCTACCGAGCTATTTCCTAAAGACGCAATGGTCATAGGCATGATATTTTCGGGAGCTTCGTTAATGTTATAAAGTGCATAAAGCCTTTTTAATATAGCATCATCCATTTTTCCATTAGCTTGATGGATTAATACTTTTTTCACATCTTCGATTGCTATACCTGTACGATCTAAACACGCTTTTATAGACAATGGAACTGTTTCCAACGCATATTGATATAGTCTGCGTCCATTCATTTTTAAAAACAAATCGTTTTTGTTTTCAAAGTCCGGATTGTATGATTTACCCATGTGCAGCAATCCGGCATGCGTGAAGGTGTCTGATCGGGTTTTGTGAGCCAATATCCCGATGGGAGTTGTGCTTTCTTTGGCTTCGAGTATAACAGCGCCAGCCCCGTCGGCATAGAGCATGCAATCTCTGTCATGCGGATCGCTTATACGCGAAAGAACCTCAGCACCGATGACCAGTATTTTTTTTGCGTCGCCAGATTTTATATAATAATCAGCCTGAATAACAGCTTGTAACCATCCCGGACAGCCAAAGGTAATATCGTAGGCTATAGTTTCAGGATTTTTAATTTGCAGTTTATATTTTACTTTAGAAGCCATTGCCGGCACATGATCCGACGCCCGATTATCAGGTTTTGTATCACCAAAATTGTTGGCTACAATTACATAATCAAGCTCTTCCTTGTCAATTCCTGCCGATTTAATAGCTTCTTCGGCGGCCAAAAAAGCCAAATCGGAAGTAGTCATATCGTCGGTAATGTATCGCCTTTCAGCAATAGTTGTAATTTCCAGAAATTTGCTTGTAATTTCCTCGTTTGGTTTATTTAGTTTTTCTCCATTTGATTCGAAAAATACATTTTTGTGGAAATCTTCATTCTTTATTCGTTTGGAAGGAATATAGCTTCCGGTTCCTGTTATTACACTGTAAATACTTGTATTCATGTTTTAAATATAAATGTTCCGATTAAAAACTAATCGGGATTGTTTACTTTTTTGAATTAGATCTGCAAAGTTAAAAATAAATTCGGGGTATTTGCTACAAAAATAAAATTTAGTGATTCCGTTAATGAGTAGTTACAAGTAAATAGTTACGAGCTACAAGACTGCTTGCCTGAGTATGATCCACAAAAACATATCATTAATTATTTTGATTCCTTATGTAGTGATGTTTAATATCTATATCAAGTCTTGAAATTTGAGTCTGCCAGATTACATGATTAGGCTGCCATATAGTCTGCCATAAATTTATTGATTCGAAATTAATTTACAAATATTGGTCACTGTTTCGTCTATATCCCCAGAAATAGAGTGACTGGCCTGTTTATAAAAGCTTTCACGTTTGCTGAGTCCATCAGTAATGAATTCCCGAAGTTCTTGCCCTTTGAGATTAGCAAGTAACGGGCGTTTATTGGCTTGCGAAGCTTCAAGTCGCTTTGCTAATTCAGCTGCTGTAAATTTTAAATAAATTGTAAGGCCATGCATATTCATGTAGTGCATATTGTCGAAAAAGCAAGGTGCCCCACCTCCTGTAGAAATAACCACATTCTCAAATTCGGAGACTTCGTGCAGGCATTGCTGCTCAAGGAGTCGGAATTCAGTTTCGCCCTTTTCGGCAAAGATCTGCGAAACCGTTTTAAAGTGTTTTTCTTCGATGTGCGTATCCATGTCAATAAAGCTGTAGCCAAGCTTTTCGGCTAACAATTTTCCAATGGTACTCTTACCGGAACCCATATAACCTATCAGAAAAATTCGATTCATTTATTTTAGACTTGGTTTTCAGCGTACAAAAATACAGATTAATTATCAATCGGGGAGAACTTCAAAAATAAAAAGCATCTGAAAAACTTAATAATTTGACTATTTGTATACTTCTACATGTCACTTTTGGCTAAGAAGGGGTAAAGTAATAAAATTGAGCTCTAATTAAGGTAAAATACACACCGCATTGATCAATCTACCCTACCGCATTTGTCATTTTGTATAGCGCATTGGCAATTTACCCTAGCGCATTGACCATTTCACATGCCGCAATCGATATTTTGTATAGCGCATTGGCAATCTACCATAGCGCAATGATCATTTACCCTACCGCATAGACGATCTACCCTACCGCATAAGCAATCTACCCCACCGCATAGACGATTTACCCTACCGCATTTGTCATTTTGTATAGCGCATAGACAATCTGCCCTACCGCAATTACCGCAATGTCTCATGTTTACGTGGGGGCGTGCCAATATTCCTAATAGTCTGCAGTTTTTTAGATGGTTTTGGCGCATGTTTAAAGGCAATCGTAACATAATACTTCTAAATTATAAATTACTGAAAAGGCCGAAAATAAAAAGGAATAAAACACAAATCAAAATGTCATAGTGCTGTCTTATCCATCAATTTTTATAGTAACTTTGCATTTAAATTTTTAATAAGATTGTCAGTGGAAAAAGAAAGTGCTGTATTATTGATTTTTACAGGGGGGACAATCAGTATGTCGGAAGATCCGGCTACGGGCGCCTTACGGCCTATTGATTTTGACCGCCTTCAGGAGTATATGCCCGAGCTGAAACAAACGGGTGTTCGAGTAAAAAGTATCCCTTTCCTGCCACTTATCGATTCGTCGGATGTGCATCCACCTGTGTGGGAGCGTATGGCTTTGATTATACAAGAAAATTACGAAGAATTTGATGGTTTTGTAGTGCTTCATGGCACCGACACGATGGCTTATACGGCTTCGGCCATGAGTTTTATGCTTGAAAATTTGGCGAAACCGGTTATCTTCACCGGAGCACAATTGCCTATTGGCATGATGCGCTCTGATGCAAAAGAAAACTTGTTGACAGCAATTGAAATAGCAACAGCAAAAGAGAATGGTCAACCGATTGTTCCCGAAGTATGTATTTTTTTTGAGGATACATTGTTTAGAGGCAATAGGACGACAAAGAAAAATGCTGAACATTTTAGTGCTTTTAATTCATACAATTACCCTCCGTTGGCTAAGGCCGGAGTGCATATTAAGTATTTTCGGTCTTACATCCATTATCCGGCCGCAGGCACTACCCTTCGTGTACGAACTAAGATAGATCAAAACATTGCTATTCTAAAGCTTTTTCCGGGTATCTCGGAACATACGGTGAATGCAATTCTTCAAATTCCGGGATTGAAAGCCGTGGTGCTTGAAAGTTTTGGCGCCGGAAATGCACCTCGGCGCATGTGGTTTTATAATGCGCTGAAAGATGCTACCGACAGAGGCATACTGATTGTAAATAAAACTCAGTGCAGTACCGGCTCGGTGGAAATGGGGCGTTACGAGACGAGCCTTAATTTAGTGAGTGCAGGTGTGATGAGTGCTTACGATTGTACTACCGAAGCGATAGTTACAAAATTGATGTACTTATTGGGGGAATATGAATCGGTTGATGACGTTAAACACCGCCTAAGCAGAAGCATTTGTGGCGAAATGACAGTGATTTAAAGAATGTAAAGTTACACAGAAACAAAAACAGAGCGGTATACAAGTATATCGCTCTGTTTTTATTTTGAAAAGCTTTATTGTTTTGCTGCAAGCGCTGCTTCAACCCGATTGGTGAGGTCGACAAAAGCCGCAACATCCAGTCGTTCCGGACGCAAATCGAATAACGGATCGGCATACATCGGATGACCGGCTTCAACCAATGGCTTTAAAGAATTTCGAAGAGTTTTCCGGCGTTGATTGAAGGATGTTTTCACTACCGATTTAAAGAGCTGTTCATCACAATTGATCTTCGAAACATCATTTCGGGTGAACCGGATAACCGCTGATTTTACTTTCGGAGGTGGATCGAAAACATGCTCATGAACTGTGAAAAGATACTCAATTTTATAATAAGCTTGCATTAATACGCTCAGAATTCCATAGGTTTTGCTCCCGGCAGGTGCTGCAATACGTTCGGCCACTTCTTTCTGAATCATTCCGGCCAGACAAGGGATGGAATCTTTGTTATCGAGCATTTTGAAAAATATCTGACTTGAAATATTGTATGGAAAATTGCCAATGACACAAAATTTATCAGGGAAAATGGTTTTTAGCTCCAATTTCAGAAAGTCAGCTTCAATTACATTTAGATCCGGATAATGCTGGTGCAGATATTCCACCGATTCAGTGTCGAGCTCTACAGCCGTGAGATTAATTAATGGGTTTTGAAGTAGAAACTGAGTCAGCACACCCATTCCGGGTCCAATCTCAAGTACGGAAGTTTCTCCGTCGAGTATTAAACTGTCGGCTATGCGGGCTGCAATCCCCATATCCTTTAGAAAATGTTGTCCCAGGTATTTTTTAGCTCTTACTTGTGTCATTGGTTCTAATCGTGGCTGTCATTTGTTTTAAAAACAAAATTGTGAATTTCGTTTTACTGATTGTCAGTTCATAAATTGTATCTTTGTACTGTGTATGAAAAGCAACCTGTTTTGAAGCGCACAAAAGTAATTAAAATAGTTTGTTATTTCTACATATCCAATAGAATAACATAACCAGACATCATCAAAATTACCAGAATGAGAAAAAAATTCATATTTGTAGGTCGCCTTATTTCGCGGGTTATTGATTTTTTTTATCCTCCTTTCCGCAAATACATGACCTTGCAGTTTTTTCGCTATGGTTTTACCGGGGCAGCCAATGTTGGCTTCTCGTTGGTATTATATTTTGCAGTCTATAATTTTGTGTTGCGCCAACAAATGCTGCCTTTGGGCTTTTTTACTTTTAGTTCGCATATTGGTACATTGATTCTTACTTTCCCGGTTTCTACTTTTTTCGGATTTTTATTGCAGAAATATGTTACGTTTACCAGTTCGGATTTAAGGGGGAGTGTTCAGTTATACAGGTACTTTATTGTGGCAGTTGCTAATTTGGGTATCAACGCTTTCTTCTTGAAAATTCTGGTTGATGGATTTCATTTCTGGACTACGCCATCTCAAATGGCAGCTACGTTCTTCTGCATACTGATAAGCTATTTTTCTCAAAAGAAATACACATTTAAGATACCGAAGGAACATCAGAGCCCTATTAAATAAGCTGCAAATGGATAATTCAAGAGCTTTTCGTTCTGATAAATATTTTTCTTTGAAAAGTCCTTTTATCGGTTACCTATTGAAATGGGTGATCGTGTTTTCAGCTTTCGCGTTTCTATTCTACAAACTTTTTACATTCGATCAATATCCTGAGATTATCTCGCATTGGAAACAACTCCCGGTGTCGCACTTTTGGTGGTTGGCAGGTGTGATTTTATTGCTACCATTCAATTGGCTTCTTGAATCTCTGAAATGGAAGTGCCTGGTGTCTCATGTTCAGAAAATCAACACTAAAGAAGCGGTAAAGTCAGTGTTGGCGGGAATTTCTACCGGTTTCTTCACCCCAAACCGGGTAGGAGAATTGGTAGGACGGGTGACATTTCTGCATGCTGAGAACCGAAAAGCCGGAGTAACTCTGGGCGTTGTAAATAGTTTGACGCAAAATTTGATTATGGCTTTATGTGGTGTGCCTGCCTGTATATGCTTTTTTAGGATGAACCTGGCCGGAATTCAGTTTGATAAAACACTCTATCTAGCCGGACTGACTTTGGGTATATTGATTGTTGGGCTATTTTATATATATCTTCCCGAATTAAGTAAGCGACTTCAGCGAAGTCGGTATGCAGAAAAAGCAAGAGCATTTACTACCTGTCTTGCAGGTTATAGTGGCTTAGACCTGACTTTGGTAATGCTTCTGTCACTTGGTCGTTACCTCATTTTCAGCGCTCAGTTTTTTTTGATGTTGCGTTTTTTCAATGTAGAGCTAACCGTATTACAGGCATTGATATCCATTCCTACCTCTTATTTATTTGTCACTTTCACTCCATCGTGGGCTTTTTCGGAAGCAGCGGTGCGCAGTTCGTGTGCCGTATTGGTTATCGGAGCTTTTTCCGGGCCGGTGGTTGACATTGCTTTAGCCAGCGTGCTTATATGGGCTGTGAATTTTATTATCCCAATGTTTTTCGGATCTTTGGTATTGGTAAAGCAAAAAGCCTGATTGGGCTTTCTTATTTTACAATACCCGTATACCCATGTTCTGTACGGATGAGTTCAAATATTTTATTTGGTTGCAAATCCGGTTCATCCCGATGCGACACGTAAATAATAGCTACCTTCTTTTCGGCAGCTATAGCGTTCACCATTTCGATAAACAATTTGCTATTTTCGTCATCCAGCTCAATAGTAGGTTCGTCGAGAATGAGCAGAGGCGGATACTTCACCATAGCTCTTGCTACCATTACCATGCGCTGTTGTCCTAACGAAAGACTCTGAAATGTCCTGTTTTTGTATGCAGAACCCAAACTTTCCATCCAGCCTTTGGCTATATCTTTTTGCATGTCGGACGGATTTATGTATAATCCGACAGAGTCATTCAATCCTGAAATGATCATGTTTTCCACTGTGTCAACCCGGGTAAACTGCTCAATCATGGCGGGTGTGAAGTAACCAATCAGGCGTTTTATATCCCATATTGATTCTCCTGATCCTTTTTTGCGTCCGAACAAAATCATATCTTGTCCGTAAGCACGGGGATTATCGCCGGTTATCATTGAAATTAAAGTACTTTTACCCGCACCATTGGGACCTACAAGCTGCCAGAACTCTCCGCTTTTTATGGTCCATTGGACATTGTCCAATACATCTTTGGTGCCGTAGTGAACCGATACCGAATTTAGTTGCACTAATGGATCTACATTTGTATGATTCACATTATACATTTTCGGTAGGCTAAACAGCACCGGATTTATGGAGTCTGATTGGTTCGAAGCCAGAAAAAGGTTGGCTTGTTGTGAGGCAGTTATTTCGTTGTTCTCATTTACAGAATAAACAATGTCTATGCAAGGCAATAAATCCCGTTTCCTGAAAAATAACTGAACTAGCAAGGTGGACTCACCTAATTGCGTTAGCTCATTGTCAATAAACTGTTGTGTCTGTTTGTCCACATTGCTATACACATCGTCTAGTACGATATATTGTGGTTTTTGATTTATCAGATATAGCAAAAGTGCCTTCTTTTGTTGTCCGCTGGACATAGAAGCCAAGCTGGAGTTTTCATCGGTTTGAATCAGAAATCGATCATGCCGGAGTTCATCCTCGATAAACTTGTCGATGGTTATTGACGAATGTAAAGCTCCTTTGAGTGGGCTAAGATCCAGATAAGGTTGTAGGAACTTATTGGCCATTATTTGTTGAAGAATATAATTCTTATTTGATTTGTTCGAGAGGTAAAGTCCTATATTGATATGTTTTTTCATCCGGGTGAAGTCGCAAAAAATTAATGTTTATAGAATATGGGAATAACGTAGGGGGTGGTAACCCACTTTCTTGTAAATACGTCAAACTCCTGTTGAGCTCCCATGATCAGCCCCCATTTGTCGGTTACTTTAAATTCAAAAGAACCACCGTAGTTGGTGCTTGGATACATGGTTGACAAAAAGGGAGAAATACCGTTTTTATTTCCTTGTGTGGAATATTGACCAGAGGCGTTGATGCTGATTCTGTCGGAAAGGACAAACTTGATGTTGCCATTGAAGCCTATGTCGTTCTGGAAATTATTGTAAATATTATACTTCGAAGCATACATCCCGGCACTTAAAATGGCAAAACCACCAACCTTTACATTGTAATTGGCATTAATAGTATACACTCCACCTAATCCCTGATAGGTATTTGACGTGCGCGAAGTATTGATCCAGCTTTTGTTACCCACTTTGTATTGATTGTATAGATTATTTTCAATATTTAATGTCGGGGTAAGTGGATTATAAAATGAAGCAATGGTTATTGTTGGAGTTCGCAATGCCGTTTCTGTTAGTTTTTGTTTGTAAAAAGAATTCATGTCCAGCGTCAGAGGCATGCTTTGCAGAGATTTATCAAAAATAGTTTGATTAAGATCAGAGCTTATATGCCGTGTAGGGATAGTCTTTGTACTTATCGTGTCGGACTGTGCTTGTGCAAAACTTGTGCTGACACTAAAAATAAAAACAAATAATGTAAGTTGAAATCTTTTCATTGAGAATCAAGATAATTGTGGTTGTTCAACTGTTTTATTGTTAACAAAGACCTTGCAAAAAAATCCTTTTTTACTTTTTTTCTAGTTCCAAATCCACTCTTCCTAAATATAATCCACTTTTCGCCATTTGTGCAATCACGACAGGTTTTCCGGCAGCATTTTTTTCTGTGGTATTTGTAATCATGCTGTGCGAATGTCCACCTATTATAACATCAATATAGCGGGTTTTGTGAGCAAGTTCAAAATCATTTACCACACCGGCAGAGCTGACGGCACCCAGGTGCGATAAGCAAATAATTACATCGCATTTTTCTTTCTTTTTCAGCAATAACGCAATGTCGTTGGCTTTCTGAATAGGATCTTCGTATTCCATTCCTTTATAGTTCTTCTCAAAAATCAAACTTTGGGGGTTTACATCTACAGCCAGAATTCCGATTTTCAAACCATCACGATTCAATATGATGTAAGGCTTTATCAGGCTATTCAGGGCTGTTTTTCTAAAGTCGTAGTTGGTACTTAGCATGGGAAACTTAGCAGATCTCAAAACAACAGCAAGTGTGTCAATGCCATTGTCAAATTCATGGTTGCCTAGTGTTCCTGCGTCGTACTTCATCCTGTTCATAGCATCAATTTCCACCCGACCGTTGAAAAAATTAAAATAAGGTGTTCCCTGAGAATAATCACCTGCATCGAGTAACAACACATTTTTTTCTTGTTCCCGAATCTGGCTTATTACACCCATTCTGCGTGCATAACCACCCATATCGGATGTGTTGAGACTTGACTTTTCAGTTGGTTCTACCTGACTGTGTGTATCGTTGGTATGCAGGATGGTCAGCTTTATTTTTTGCCGGGCAAACACCGTTACTGCTGAAAAAGCCAACAGAAAAAAAATTGATTTGAACTTGAAAGTTTTGATATATATAGGTTTCATGTCTTTTATCTTATTTTAGATTAGTCATTATCAACTATTGATTGATAGTTATTCTTCCGTCTAATTTGGACTGTATTTTATTGCCCTTTTGCGTTTCGTTTTTAATATAGTTGAGCAGCATGTTGCGGATTTTAATGCCTGTATTTTGTTTTTTCTCATGCATGGCAAGTTGAACCATTTTGTCGTTGCCCCCAGCCAGATAATCGTTGGTGGCAATGGTGTATATCTTGTCTTTATCCAACGGTTTATCACCGATTTTTATATTAATGGCTTTGTCGTGTTCAATTTCCATATGCAGTCCGGAAACTCCCTCGCCTCCGATACTAGCAAAATATTGAAGGAGCTCGTTCAGTTTATCTCCTTTTAACCACAAAATTACCAATTCATTTTCGAATGGCATCAGTTCAAATACTTTCCCTATCGTAATGTCTCCGGCAGTAACTACGGTACGCAGCCCGCCTAGATTTACGATGGAAATATCAATCTCCTGACTTAAAAACGTTGATGCTGCTTGCCGGTAAATGTCCGCATTCAGGTTGGACAGCAAGCTTTCAGGGCCATGACCTTTCATGGTTTCGGCGGCTTGTCCGATGACAATATTCATTTTAGCGTCCACCTCTTGTTTGATGGGGCGTAGGTATGCTTCGTAAGCTTTGTTGGCTGATTTTTCGGTACTACTGTCAATTGGGATCTTGATCGAACTAGCTTCTGTAACTGTCCATGTTTTGTGACTGCATGAGATTAGTGTAGTAGCCATTAAGCAGAAAAGGAAATACTTTTTGGAAATCATAATGGTGATGAGATTAATTAGAATGATGACGAAAGTAGTAAAAATTAATTAATCCAGAAAAGATGGTTGCCAATAATTTGATTTTACTCTTTCCGCAAAGTTTGATGCGCGTAAATTGATTACAGAAAATATCCCATTGGGCAATTGGACTTTTGTTATTGTTCGTAAAACTAAAAAGTAGTATCTTTGCCTAATTTTGTAACTCGTTGATATTTGAAACAAAAACTCAGGAGCTATTTGAAATGAAGTGATATTGAAAATTTAGACAAAAATCAATTAAAACAAAAAATACAGATGGATTTTATCGAAGAACTACAATGGAGAGGGATGATTCACTCGATCATGCCAGGTACGGAAGAACAGTTAAAGAAAGAAATGACATCGGCCTATGTGGGCATCGATCCGACTGCCGATTCACTTCATATTGGTCATTTGGTTAGCGTAATGATGCTTAAGCATTTTCAACGTGCAGGGCACAAACCTATTGCGTTGGTTGGTGGAGCTACGGGTATGATCGGTGATCCATCGGGAAAGTCGGCAGAACGCAATTTATTAGACGAAGCCGCACTTCGACACAATCAGGATTGCATTAAAAATCAGTTAAGAAAGTTCTTGGATTTTGATAGCGACGCCCTCAATGCTGCAGAATTGGTAAACAATTATGATTGGATGAAAGATTATTCATTCTTGAATTTTATCCGAGATATTGGAAAGCACATCACGGTAAACTATATGATGGCAAAAGACTCTGTAAAAAAACGCTTAAGCAGTGAGTCGAATGTAGGTATGTCGTTCACTGAGTTCTCGTACCAGTTATTGCAGGGGTTTGATTTCCTTCATTTATATCAAGAGAAAAACTGCAAATTGCAAATGGGTGGTTCTGATCAATGGGGAAATATAACCACCGGAACGGAACTTATTCGGAGAAAAACAGGTGGCGAGGCTTTTGCATTAGTCTGCCCTCTTATTACCAAAGCGGATGGTGGCAAATTTGGAAAAACAGAAAGTGGAAACGTTTGGTTAGATCGTCGTTATACTTCGCCTTATAAATTTTATCAGTTTTGGCTGAACGTAAGTGATGCTGATGCCGAAAAATATATTAAAATCTTTACGGCAATTGATAAAGCTGAGATAGATGCTCTTGTTGCAGAGCACAACAATGCGCCTGGACTACGCCCATTGCAAAAACGACTTGCTAAAGAAGTCACCGTAATGGTTCACTCCGAAGAAGATTATAATGCAGCAGTAGAAGCGTCAAGTATTTTATTCGGGAATGCAACTTCCGAAACTTTGAAAAAACTGAATGAAGAAACTCTATTGGCGGTTTTTGATGGAGTTCCCCAGTTCACTGTTTCTAAGGATTTATTTAAATTAGGGGTCAAAGCTATCGATTTACTGACCGAAACTGCCTCTGTTTTTCCATCAAAAGGAGAAATGCGTAAGCTAGTTCAGTCTGGCGGCGTAAGCATTAACAAAGAAAAATTAGAAACTCCGGACGAATTATTTTACGAGTCAAAACTACTCAATAACAAATATTTATTAGTTCAGAAAGGTAAGAAAAACTATTATCTACTAACTGTAGAGTAGGCTAAATCAGGTCATTTCGGAATAATTTCTCAAAAATATTTTGCGAGAAAGAAAAACAATTGTATCTTTGCACCGCTTTAGAAATAGAGTTCATTGATTGTCTCATGGTGTAATGGTAGCACTGCAGTTTTTGGTTCTGCCTGTCGAAGTTCGAATCTTCGTGAGACAACAAAATCAAACGGTTGGAACTCAGAAATGAGTTTCAACCGTTTTTTCAACTTTTGAGTTGCAAGGAGATTTTTTGTATCTTTGCTCCGTAAATAAAAATCCTGTCTTATGGTGTAATGGTAGCACTGCAGTTTCTGGATCTGCCTGTCTAAGTTCGAATCTTAGTAAGACAACACAAGAGCCAAGTTCTTTCTTTGTAAAGAACTTGGCTCTTATTATTTACGCGCATCTTTCTTCATTTTTCGGATCAATCCGGATCAATCCTAAAAGTTGGGGGGGGGGGATTTATTAAGCATAAATATTTGTCAATCTAAAAAGGAAAAATGGGATACTTCTGACTCCTCTAAAACAAGATCTGAAGGCCTTAATTTTTGCATTAAACGATTCTGCTGATGCATTTGTATTTCTGTTATCGAAGAAGTTTAAGATGTTTTGATAATTGTTCTGGTAAGCTCAAGGTAAGGATAACATCTGAAGAGCAAACTCTACTATTATCGGGGGCGTAAGTCCACTACCCTAATTCTGTCCAGAAACAGACTTCTAGCCCGTAAAAGACACAAAACACAAAAGGTGCTTCTCCCCCGTTATTTCAAAATAGAACTATAAACAACTCATGCACTCCCAAAATAATTATAATTCAGACTAAAAAGACCATTGTATTAAACTTATATACAGTCAACTAACCAAATATATATTAATTGGTATTCCAATTCACTTTTGTTTCTTGCACGTTTTATGTATCTTTGTGCCGAAATTCAGTTTGTTGACAAACAAAGATTTCTCGAATGAGAATATTTTTTTCGACACACTATTAATAAAACAATATGGGTAACAATTTATTAAAAGGTAAAAGAGGTATCGTATTTGGCGCGTTGAACGAAATGTCTATTGCATGGAAAGTCGCTGAACGCGCTGTAGAAGAAGGTGCAATAATCACCTTATCAAACACTCCACTAGCTGTACGCATGGGAACAACCGATGAGTTAGCTAAAAAGCTTAATGCAAAGCTTATTCCTGCCGACGCAACCAATGTAGAAGATTTAGAACAAGTTTTCGCTCAATCCATGGAAGTACTAGGGGGAAAAATTGATTTTGTTCTTCATTCGATAGGAATGTCACCTAATGTAAGAAAAAAAAGACTTTACGACGATTTAGACTACGGCATGCTTAATACAACATTAGACATTTCCGCCATTTCATTTCATAAAATGCTTCAGGTTGCAAAAAAAATGGATGCCATCAACGAATGGGGTTCAGTAGTTGCACTCACTTACATGGCTGCTCAGCGTACTGTTTTCGGATACAATGATATGGCTGATGCCAAATCCATGCTGGAATCAATTGCTCGCAGCTTCGGCTATATATATGGTCGCGAACACAATGTACGCGTAAACACAATTTCTCAATCTCCTACAGTAACAACCGCTGGTAGCGGCGTGAAAGGAATGGATGGCTTACTCGATTTCTCCGAACGCATGTCGCCGCTAGGCAATGCAACAGCAGCCGACTGTGCAGACTATTGCGTTGCAATGTTTAGCGATCTTACTCGCAAAGTTACTATGCAGAACTTATATCATGATGGTGGATTCTCCAGCATGTCGATGAGTTATCGCGCAATGGAACAATACAACAAAAGTTTTGACGAGTTTAAAGACGAGAACGGTAAAGTTATATACGGATAATGCTCTGTGGATTGATGTGATATAAAAACAGGAAAGTGACTAGCCACTTTCCTGTTTTCTATTTTTAATTATTGTTGTCCGATAAAAAATTTTATTGTTGAAAATTGTCCCATATCTGTTTAAAAATCAGATATGGGATTTTTGCTTTATGAAACCATGCCCCCCCCCTTATGTTGGAAAGATGCTTAATTGCATT
>Ga0302165_10000034_pt1 | contig 98274 bp, 76 predicted proteins | sample I_Fen_E3_2_FD_193499 | JGI IMG/M metagenome (GOLD analysis project Ga0302165, IMG submission 193499) | Peat permafrost microbial communities from Stordalen Mire near Abisko, Sweden - I_Fen_E3_2 | ecosystem: Environmental > Terrestrial > Soil > Wetlands > Permafrost | place: Sweden: Abisko...
TTTTACCAGTCTTCATTTGAGTCGGATAAAGAGCTTCTATTGCTTTTTTAGATTCTGCTTCCACAGCCTGACAAGTTACACAACGGCGCGTAAAATGGAAATACAGGACTTCCACTTTTTCTGTTTTAGGTCCTTTAGCTGGACCACTTTTTTCTGCACTAACGACACCTACTGTAAAAAAAGATAGTACCAAAATCAGAAGTACCGAAATCGAAATAAGCTTTTTCATATCCTGTAAATTTTGTTTGTCAGTATTTGTTTCAATTCATCATTCGAAGGGACACGACCTTTCAGCACTACTTTACCGTCAATAACCAAAGCGGGGGTTGTCATGACATTAAATTTCATAATCTCAACAATATCTTCCACTTTACTAATGTCCGCCTTAATTTCATTATGCATTACAACTTCGCGAACAGCTTTTTCCAATGATTTACATTTTGCACAGCCAGTGCCTAATACCTGAATATTCATGTTTGTTTTAATTTTAAATTTCTTCCAATTTCTGGCTAATTAGTTTACTACATACGAAAAATTAATCGCAACAATTGATCTTACCCTTACTCAAGGCAAAAAAGACTTCAAAGTACCCCTGTGCCTTTTCCCAGTTTTCGCGATTGATACAGTATTTCACCTTAGGCGTTTCTATTTCTCCCTGAATAAGACCTGCGTCCTTCAATTCTTTCAGATGTTGCGACACTGTGGCTTTCGCAATTGGCAATTCATTGTGAATATCGCCGAAGTAACAACTATCTAATGATGCCAAAAACTCCAGAATGGTGATACGTGCCGGATGTCCCATGGCTTTTGCGAAACGAGCCAGTTGTTCGTTATCAATTGTATAATCTTTCTTTTTGAATTCTTCCATGATAATTTCGTTTAGTTGTTTGTTGTTCGCAAAACTACAAACAATATTTGAACTACCAAAACATAACCCATTATTTTTCTCAAACGCTTAAAAATAATCAACAAAAAAAGGTCGAACTTTCGCTCGACCTTTTTCAATAAAAGAAGTAAACCTAAAACTTGACCGTCACACCTGCCAAAAAGTTTCTTCCCGCCTGCGGAAATACTCCGAAAGAGTTATTCACCGGAGATGACTGGTTATACACTGGATTAGCAACATTTTGACTAATAGAAGGCGAACTCCAGGCATTACTGATATACATCTTATTCAAAATATTGTTCACCAATACCGTAAAAGCAAGTCCTCTAAGTCCTTTTACAGGAACTGAATAAGCCAGACGAAGATTATTCAGAAAATAATCAGGCAACTGACGATCGGTTTTTCCGGTATTATCCACAAATTGTTTTCCTACATAAACAGATTGCAATCCTGCTTCAAAGCACCCTTTAGTAAAGGTAATCATACTATTGGCCAACCAAGTTGGAGTAAATGCAATAGGTGTATTATGATAAAGATTGGTCACACTTTCACCTGTAGGATTCCAGTCGGCATCAACAACATTCACAGTCTCTGTAAAATCAGTGATCCGATTATAGCTAAAGGTAGCCGATGCATCCCAACGCAACCAACTAACAGGTTTCACACTTCCTACCAGCTCAATACCCGAGCGGTAACTTTTAGCAATATTATCAGTCAAGGCCTCTCCCAGATCATTGATTTTTCCGGTCAGAATTAACTGATTATGATAGTACATAAAATAAGCATTGGCACCTACTGAAAAAACATTGTTGTGGTACTTATACCCTAATTCGCTATCATACAAAGTTTCATAAGTTGGCCAGGTAAACTTAGAACCATCGGTATAATTAGTCCGTGTCGGTTCACGATTGGCAATAGCAAATGACACAAAATAATCGTTATACACATTGGGATGATAGAATAAGCCAGCCTTAGGATTAAAGAAATTAAATTTCTTATTTACATCCAGAATCTGCATGGCTCCGATGGCATCATCCCACTCATCATTTCGTCCCTGCAACTTATAACCCACATGCCGGTATTGCAAATCAGCATAAACATTCAGTTTAGGAAGGATTTCGTAATTAACCTTCAAATAAACATTGGCGTCCAGTTTAGTTGCTTTACTACGATAATATTCCGTAACCGGCAAAATACTTCCTACATAATTCTTCACCCAAATTACATCACCCCAATGATTGCCCCAATAATTATTCAGAGCTCCACCAATTTGCGCTGACAGTTTATCTTTCTGATAATTGAGTGAGAAAACGCCGCCACCAAAATCATTACCCATTTTCTTCTGACGAACCAGATCACTCGTGCTTACAGTTTTCCCATTTAAACTAAAAGGAACCAAAGAATAAGATTGTAATGATTGCTTACGCTTGTACTCTTCGTAATAGCCATCACCGCGGGTATAATGCAAACCTACATTCAGGCTTAACTCCGATGAAAAAGTATGGACACCTAACAATTGATAATTCCGTTGAATATAATTATCTGTCTGATTATTATAAAACAATGGATTTCCATTAGCATCCTTACCCATATAACCACACGAATTATAGGTACGGGGATATTCCATTATTGGCAATACATACGAATCAATACCATTCCATGCATGATAGATTTTTTCGGTTCCTCCAAAGGTAAGCAACTTAATGGTTGTTTTCTCTCCATAATAACCAGCCTGTATAAAATAAGACTTCAAATTTGCTGTTGCCCGATCAATATAACCGTCTGAGGTAACTGACGACAAACGGGTATCAATAGCCCAATGATCGTTCAACAAACCGGAACTGGCCTTAACTGTCGCTTTCTGTGTATTAAATGAACCATACGAGGCCGAAACTTCACCCGAAGCCTTCGAAGCATAGTTTTCTGTCTGCATGCTAATGTTTGCTCCAAAAGCCCCTGCACCATTTGTAGAAGTACCGACACCACGCTGAACCTGCAGGTTTTCAATCGACGAAGCCAGATCGGGAACATCCACCCAGTAAGCACCTTGCTCATCCGGATCATTGTATGGAATTCCATTAATGGTAATATTGATACGGGCCGCATCTGTTCCGCGAATCCGAAAGTTTGTGTAACCAATGCCGGTTCCACCATCAGATGATGCCACCAAAGAGGGAGTAGAAGAAAGTAAATACGGAATATCCTGCCCTAAATTGCTTTTCGAAAGCGCTTCTTTGTCAATATTCGTGTAGGCAATTGGCGACTTGTCCGAAGCACGGAGCGAAGTTACCGTAACTTCTTGAAGTGAATTCGCTTTTTGAACTAATTTGACAACCAAATTCTGATCTACATCCACTTTTTGTTTGAGTGTTTGATAACCAATAAAAGAAATCTCAAGTACATACTGTTCATTCTTCAATTTATCAAAATGAAAAGAACCGTCATTCGCCGAAGTCTGCATCTGCGAATTGTTTTGAATCGCTACGGTAGCACCCGCCAGGGCACTTCCGTTTTCGTCAAGCACTTTTCCTCGTACAGTGTGCTGACCAAAGGCCATAAAAGCCGAAAACAGCATAACTGCTGCAATAAAAATTTGTCTCATAACAATTTATTAATTTAAATAATAATTTGATTTTGAGAGCCTAATTAAAAATACGGATGATTGTAGCTTATTCCCTTCCCGGCATTACCCGTGCAGGTTCAAAGGGTATGATCTCAGCCCGAAATATTAAGGCACCCCATTGGTTTGTTTGAATGTTCGAACGCTATAGCCGCCCGAAAGTTCATATGTTTGAAAAAAAGAAAGAAAAACAGCCCTGGAAGCGGGCCGAATTCCTTTCGGGGGACAAAGGTAAGTAATTTTATGGAAAATGAAAATAGGGCGATAAAATAAAGGATGGGGTGATATGATGATGGGGTGATATGATGATGGGATGACGTGATGATGGGATGATGGGGTGATGGGGTGATGGGACGATGTGATAATGTGATGAACTATGAACTATGAACTATGAATTATGAACTATGAATTATGAACTATGAATTAAGAATTAATCATCACTCCTTCCCTACCCTACACTTTACCCGTAAACTTTACACCATTACACCATACACCTTGGAAGATTATGTCAGCGTCATCCCCGATCATGTCTGCATCGTTACAAATCGTGTCAGCATCAGTACAGATCATGTCAGCGCCATTACAGATCGTGTCAGCGTCGGTACAAATCATGTTAGCATCGTCCCCGATCATGTCAGCATCGTTACAAACCGTGTCAGAGTCATCCCAGATCATGTTAGCATCGTTACAGAGAGTGTCAGAAGCACTCCAAATTGCTGATTATTAATCATTAATCACTAACAACTAATCACTAATAACTGATCACTGTTCACTGAAAAATCATCCCGCCCAGCCTTCTCTATCCAGATTTCTGTAATTAATAGCTTCCGCTATATGGTTGGAGAGAATATGCTCAGCATTATCCAGATCAGCAACAGTACGAGCCACTTTGATAATCCTGTCATATGCCCGGGCAGAAAGGTTCAGTCGTTGCATTGCATTTTTCAACAGTTCCGAGCCGGCTTTATCTATCTGGGCAAATTCACGCATTTGTTTCGACGACATTTGAGCATTACAATACACTCCATCAATGTCCTTGAAGCGTTGTTCCTGAATCTGACGCGCTTTCATAACCCGGTCGCGAACCGCAGTACTGCTCTCCGACTCTTTCATTTCCGATAGTTTTTCGAATGGAACAGGCACTATCTCAATGTGAATATCGATTCGGTCGAGCAGCGGACCGGAAATGCGACTTAGATATTTCTGAACCACTCCCGGCGCACAAACACATTCCCTGTCAGGATGATTATAATACCCACACGGACAAGGATTCATTGAAGCTACCAACATAAAACTGGCAGGATATTCAATCGCAAATTTAGCACGGGAAATACATATCTTACGATCTTCCAGAGGCTGACGCATCACCTCCAACACGGTACGCTTAAATTCAGGAAGTTCGTCAAGAAAAAGTACACCATTATGAGCAAGAGAGATTTCACCGGGCTGTGGAAAAGTTCCACCACCAACCAGGGCGACATCGGAAATAGTATGGTGCGGGCTCCGGAAGGGGCGCTGAGAAATCAGGGAGGTATTATTATCTATATTACCGGCAACGGAATGAATTTTGGTAGTTTCGAGCGCTTCGTGCAAAGTCAATGGAGGCAAAATCGTTGGAATACGTTTGGCCAACATCGACTTTCCGGCCCCCGGAGGACCAACCATAATTATATTATGTCCGCCCGCGGCTGCTACTTCCAGCGCACGCTTCACACTCTCCTGACCTTTTACATCAGCAAAATCAATTTCCGAGAGATTGAGATGCGAAAAGAACTCGTCTCGCGTATTCACAACAGTCGGCTCAAGCCCCGACTTTCCATCAAAGAAGTCAATAACCTCAGCAATACTCTCAACACCGTAAACATCCAGATTATTCACAACTGCTGCTTCGCGTGCATTTTGTTTAGGCAAAATAAAACCCTTAAAACCTTCTTCGCGCGCTTTAATAGCTATCGGCAAAACACCTTTTATTGGCTGCAGGCCACCATCAAGGGATAGCTCGCCCATAATAACATATTTCTCCAATTCATCACTAGCAATCTTTTCATCTGCAGCCAGAATTCCAATAGCCAACGGCAAATCATAAGCCGAACCTTCTTTGCGAATATCGGCAGGCGCCATATTGATTACAACCTGTTTGTGCGGCATCTTATTCCCCGTGCAACCCAACGCAGATGTAATCCTTTCGCGGCTTTCTTTCACAGCGTTATCGGGCAATCCAACATGCATAAATCGGATTCCCTGACTTACATTAACTTCAATTGTAACTATCGTAGCGTTTATTCCTTGAACCGCTGCGCCAAAGGTTTTTACTAACATAGTATTTAATTTATTTGATAGGTGATCTCTTTTTAAACCGGCGGAAAAGCCGGAACCCCGGTTATGATATCAAAAGGCATAACCAACATTTAATGATAATGGTATTTTTACAGCTGCATTTACAGGAAATATATTTCCGTTTGAATAATGCCCTATTTTTATTTCTGCATTCCAGTTTCGGTTTTCGCCAAAGAATACTCCTGCACCCATTGTATCCTGAAACGTAAAGTGTTCACCGGTGTCATTACCGTCAATTATCTTCTTTGAAATATAGGTTGGTCCTGCAACTGAATAATAAAAATAAGCATCCAACGGTTTAGTACGCAAGAAATTGAAACGAGCAACCGGGAAAACAGAAAGTGTTACGAAACTTTCTTTATTAGGGTTACTAAGACCCGTTCCTGCTCCTTTTGTTTGCCAGGCCGATGCACTTACACCCCAATCCAAAGCAAAGATTTTCTTGGTATGAAAAATATTTCGTTGGTAATTAAGGGTTAGACCCTGATATATCTCCGCATCACCACCCCAGAACAAACAGGCTTTCTCCAGATTATTATTCAGACCATAACCAAGTACATTACTCGAATAGCCTATTTGCAACCATTGTTTTGGATTTTTATAACCTGTTTCAGCCGCTTTCTGAAGCTTTTTATCCGAAACGGCTTTTAATTTATAATTAAATCCAGCAGCTATAAAAGTCGTCGCCGGCTGATCCACCGATTTTTTTTGCGGAGTATACGCAGTGCTCAGTGTCAATCTCCAGTTATCGTTAATATGGTAGTTTATTCCGGCACCCATCAGTACAGTTGGGTAGGTCACTCCTTTTATAATCGGATTTTCATTCAAATCATTAAAGCCATGGCGTGTAACGATTCCCAAACCAAATTCACCATTCAACGAAATACGGTCGGTGATTGGCAACTGAGGTCTTAGCGTAAGACCACCCACATTCATCCAAACCGAACTCCGGACATTTTGCTCAGCACCTCTGTTATAATAATAAAACACCCACGAAACCGGACGCATATAAGTCAATTGAGCCGAAAGGTATTTATTGAATTCGTATCCATACAGCACTAATCGAACAGCAGGATGATTCACATCGGCACTATTAAATGTATATCCGGCAGGAGCATGAGCCATAAACTGCGATGCACCAAAATCATAATTAATCGACCCTACACTCACTCCAAAATAAGCATTTCGCAACGCTAATGGTAACTGAGCCCGCTCGTCCTGAGCAAAGGCAGATAGAGAATTGATGACAAGTAAAAGAAACAAACTGACTTTAAATACGCTAGATCTCATTGTGTTTAATAAATTGAAAATAAAAAATGTGGCTTTAAGCAATATTCTTTCTTTATAAGCAGATAGAATATTTATCCAGCAACAAAAATAGTTGATAATTTTAATACTTCATGCGTTTATACAAAGAATTCTCTGAAAACTGCAAAGATCAGCCTCACGATGTTCAAAACACTCTCAACTCAACACATAATTTTCAGACTAAAAAACAGATAAACCTGAATTTACACATTAGAAAAAAAGTTCAGAGTCAGACTAGCCTGAAAGAGTCAGAACATTACCAGCTCAATTCTCTGAATCAGCCAGAGAGCATTTCAGTTCAAAGCTAAAAAAAATCGCCATAACAATTAATGTTACGACGATTTTAATTTAAGAGTATCGGAAATTAATTAAGCCTTTTCTGACAAATAGCTTGCAATACCTTCTTGAGTTGCTTTTAATGCTTTTTCACCCTTTTTCCAGTTGGCTGGACAAACCTCACCATGTTCTTCGGTAAACTGCAATGCATCAATTAAACGAAGCACTTCATCAACATTACGTCCAAGAGGCATATCGTTTACCACCTGATGACGAACCACACCACTTTTGTCAATCAAAAACAGACCACGGTAAGCCTGAGGTTCACCCACAAAAGTTTCGTTTCCTTCTTCATCGTATTCTTCCGAGCCAGCAAGCACATCATAAGCTTTTGAAATTTGCAAAGTCTGGTCGGCAACGATAGGATAAGTTACTCCTTTAATTCCACCATCATTCTGAGCTGTTTGCAACCATTTCCAGTGTGAGAAAGCTGAATCTGTTGAAGCTCCTACCAATACCGTGTTACGAGCAGCAAACTCGCCGGCTTTGTCCTGGAATGCAATTAATTCTGTCGGACAAACAAATGTAAAATCTGCCGGATAAAAGAAGAAAACAACATATTTATCTCCTTCAAATTGCTTCAACGAAAAGTTTTCAACGATTTCTCCTCCGTTCACTACGGCTTTACTGCTAAATACCGGTGCTTTTTTTCCTACTAATACTGACATGTTTTTTATATTTTAAATGATTAATATTTTAATGACACAAAAATAATCAGAACAAAACAGAGCACATCATAAAACCCGATAGAGTTTTTTAATATCACTATAGGAAAAACAAATCAGACGCAAACAAGTTCTCAGACTTTGGAAATTAACACCGTCACGTAAGCAGCAATTCCCTCCTTACGACCAACAAAACCCATTTTCTCAGATGTAGTAGCTTTTATCGAGATAGTATCCGAATCGACTCCCATAACCTCCGCCAAGCATTTTTGCATTGCAGGAATATGCGGATTCAGCTTTGGTTCTTCTGCACAAACCGTACAATCAGCATTTCCAAATTCATACCCCTTTTGTCGGAGCAATTTCATTGTTTCCACCAGCAATATTTTACTGTCAATATTTTTGTATTCACTCGCTGTATCTGGAAAATGAAAACCTATATCACGTAAGTTAGCAGCCCCAAGCAAAGCATCACAGAGAGCATGAATTAAAACATCGGCATCAGAGTGTCCAAGTAAGCCTACCTCATGTTCTATCTTAATTCCACCCATCCAAAATTCCCGACCGGGAGCGAAGATGTGAACATCGTACCCAAATCCTACACGTATATTCATAATATTCTATTTTAAACAATAAGAAACGGTTGAACCAACCTAAAGTCAGAGATCAACCGTTTCCGTATTTTTGAAAAAGTAAGTCTTTACGACTAGATTAATTTTTTATCAGGTTTTTAAGTCCATACAAATCAAACGAAAGCGTAAAACGCAAAGTCTGATCTAACGGATTCGATTGCGAAGTTGAAATAACGTAAGCTGCATCCAACTGGAAAACGTTCAATTTAAAACCCGCACCGGCAGTAAAATATTTTCGGTTTCCTTTATACTGACTTTCATTGAAATAACCACCCCGAACAAAAAACTGATTATTATAGGCATATTCGGCACCCAGCGACCACATCACTTCCCGGAGTTCTTCTTTGAAACCACCCGGTGCGTCAGTGAATGACTTGAAAATTCCCGACAACGGCGACAGATCACTGTATTCTTTTGCAGTCATATCATTCTGAGTCGGAACCAAAAACTTGTTTAGATCTAAGCTCAAAGAAAATTTATTATAATTATCAAGCGGATAATCAAATGAAGTACCCAAACGCATATTTGTAGGAATAAAACTACTGGATGCATTTTTATCGTACGAAATCTTTGAACCTATATTTGAGATATTTAACCCCACATTTAATGTGCCATCAACTCCTTCCAAAGTAACCGGTGTTTTGTAATATCCTGCAATATCTCCAGACACAGCAGAGCCAGCATACATAGGTGTTTGCCCCGTAAGGTTAACTCCATTATTAAGATCTGAATGAATGTAACGCAGAGTTACAGCTGCAGAGAAATGCTCTGACAACAAACGAGAATAGGCCACATCAAAAGCCAGTTCATTCGGATGTGCCGAACCTTGCGGAATACCTAGTTGATCCATCAACGTTATATCACCTAAAGAAAAGTAACGCAACGAAGCACTCACAGCCGACTGCTTATCCGGTTTCCAATATCCGGCCAAATAAGCCAGATCAATGTCCGAAACTAACTTGCGAAGCCATGGAGTATAAGACACCGAAATTCCGGCATCACTTTCCATAAAAACATACTTTGCCGGATTCCAATACTGGGAATTAACATCAGGAGTTGTAGCAACCCCTACATCACCCATACCACCGGCACGAGCATCGGGAGCTATCGAAAGTGATGGAACCGCGGTAACAATTGGATTGTTAACTTCAGCAAAAGCACTTATAGATAACAACATAAAAGCGCACAAAGTTAAAGAAACATTTTTCATACAGAGAATATATTTTATTGAATGCAATATTAGTAAAATTAATTAAGATTATAGAATTTTTAAACGTAAAAATATGTTTTTTATTACTCAACTATGATCATTTTATTTGTTTTTGACGATATTTCAGCATTTGTAGTCTGAATAGCCACACGATATAAGTACAAGCCCGATTTCACTTTCTGACCATTATTGCCCATTAAGTCCCAGTTTACATCACCAACTGAGGACTGAGAAAACGACCAGATTTTTCGACCTGCGATATCAAATACTTCTACCCCAATTTTAAGAACCGTTTCTGGTCTATCGTGAGAAACAACAATCTTAGCCCAATCTTTAACAGGATTTGGTTGACAGCTTATTGAATAAATCTGCGGAGACAGCCCTTTTTCTACCTGAAAATAAAGCGTCTGAGTTGTAGAATTATTTAGCAAGTCCCACACTCTGAATGTCAGACTATGCTTAGCATTAGACATAGATGGCAGTTTGTAACTAACGATTCCATCTGTATAACTGTTCGTATTAGCTTGAAAAAAATCATTTAGCACATAAGATGAATCAGAGCTCTGATCAATAGTCAGTAAAATATCATGTCCTATACCACTCCCGACAGTATTAATTCCATTTATATCGCTCAGTTCGGCAACAAAAAGAGCTTTATCATCGACTTTATCACCTGATACAAAATGCTTCGAATTCAGATACAACTTCACCATAGGACCCTCTGAGTCGTCGAGGGTATTTTTGTCTGTACCACCAATCACGAAGTCTTCATAATACCCCTGAGCTTCATAACCTTCACTATCATCCTGCGCGTAATAATTGATACGCCCACCGTCGTAATTGTACCTGATGTCTTTCGGCAACATAAAAGTAAAGCTGTATTTTCCATTCTTAACCTCTGTCTTACCTGCAAACAGAACATTAGGCCTATCATTATATATTAAAGTTCCATTTGTTTCATTATGATTATTTAATGTAGTTATTTTTTGTGTTTTATCATAGACAACAACCTGCAATATCCCATTAAAATCAGTCGCAATCTTTCCATTTTCGCCAGCAATAAAACCGACAACAGTGTCAACAGATAAAGCCCGTAAAGTATCAGCGTTTAAAACGGAATCTCCATTTATTTTAGTTGTTGAAACCTGATATTTTGTAGGGTAATTTAGCCTCAACGCCGGGTCGCCCATATAAATATAAGCCAGCTTGTTTATACTGCCGGAAGTTATCTGATTCTTCGCAGATGCTACAATATCTCCAATGCACATCTCAACACCGTTCTTTTTCTGAAACAGATTCGTGCAAATCAGTTTATCCAATATGAAGTTTTCATAAGAATACACAGGTCTTGTCGCCGATAAAATGCCTATACCACCTCCTATAGGATTGAGTAAAACCTGCTCTCCACCGGAAACTGCCTGAACATCAAATTGGGAAAAATCGCAGGTCACAGCAACAAAAAGAGGCAAATGCTGATTAGATAATGCTTTCACATCGGCTAACGACAGAATCGATTCATTGGTCCATCCGGTAGGACCTGCATGACCTGTAAAATTCAAAAAGAATAAACCGGAGTTGAGCATATTCAGAAACTTTGTTTTTGCCCGCGGGTAACTTTCACCACTTGCAGATGTTTGTTGCTGAAAAGCATCCAGATAAATCTTATTTACCTGATAAGCCGGAAACATTGCAGCAACTGAGCTTGCTACTTCATCTGCCTGACTCATATGAACGTTTCCATCTCCATTTCCACCATCGTCAGCTAAAAAACAAAGTTGATTCTTCCAACTCCCTTTCCCTTCATTATTCATATAGCTGATCGTCTTATCTACAACATCAGTAGCCTGCTGAGCTGTAGTAACAGGAAAGCGCCCAACACCAATATCCATCAAACCGGCAGCCAAATCAATCCCCTCAGTGTTATCAAGCAATGCAAAATAATCGTCAGTCACATAAGAAGAAGTAGTAATTAAAGAATTATCGGACTGATAAGTCAGTACCAGATTATCGCCGGAATTTGAAATAATTTTTCGGTTATCATATGATCCCCGACCAAAAAGCAACAGATATTTTGGCGCGGCTATAGTTCCTTTTGAGCTTGCTGCCCTATCATACAACATCTTCATCATCCACCTGTACGCAGTTGCATCAGGAGTACCGGATGAAAATTCATTGTATACCTGCTCAGTGCTAACCACCTCTACAACCAAACCATCCTTATCTCTATGCGCCTGAGCTAACTTTTGAGCTTGCGATAAGAAATCAGGATGCGTGATAATCACCATGTCTGCCCGAGAAATAGCATGCAGATTCTGACTGGAAACAACACCAACAACCTCCGGTTTTGCATAAGTACTTGAAGCCGTCGGGTCAATAGCTAAATAACTTCTTAGTTCATTGTTCGAAGCAATAAATGTCAAAGCACCGTTAGTTATCGTTGCAGAAACTTTACTGATATCCTGAGGGTCGGTTATATCCCAAATCTCTACATTTGAACTTACATTACTAAGCTCATAGCGACTAAAAGCCGATTGACCCAGATAATCTATATTTTGAAATTGCATTACCGAACCACTCATCTTTAGCTTCCGACGAACGTTAAACTCCAAAAAATTCAGATAGCCTAATGAGGTTGATGTAGGTTTGGGATAAGATAAAATAAAGTTTAATGCATCACCAGAAGCCGGATAGTTGAAAATTCCGAAGCCCCCCACACCTTGCTCATAATTATCACCTGTTCGTGCCCTTAAAGAAAGCATATTTGCCTGCACGCTATTAAGGCTTAAACTAAAAGTTGATGCTAACGTAGACGATGCAGCAACGTCCAACCTAACTTTTACGGAACTTGCGGAGACAATATTTGGTGCAGTAAAACTAAAATTGAGGGAAGTAGCATCACCAAAAGGCTGGTAGAATTCTTTTCCGGAAAACGCAAGATTAACCACATCCTTCTCATACATCCCGTAATCGATAAATTCCGTTACCGGATTAACTACAGAACCATTGGGTGCTTCAACAGAACCAAGTTCTATGCTCCGGCCCACTCCGGCATCCGACGAAACAAAATAGTATCCGTACTTTGAATATGAGTTAGTAACGTGAGTAAACATGGATTTTGCACTATCATAACGCCATTTATTTACACCTTGAGCATAAAACAGGATATAATCGCCAGCATTAAATATCCCATCAGAACCTTTATTCATATATATGGCCTGCTCAGGCAAGTCGTCTATTTTGGGTAACGTAAAATCCTGATCCAAAACATTCCCGCCGTACCCAAAAACATGAACATTGGCAGGATTGATTCCCATAGACACTAAATCCTCATACGTAAGTTTGTATACTCCGCTATCAATCACTTTTATTTTTACAAATTTGCCACTAGCCAAAATAGAAGAGTTCGCATAAGTATGACTCACTGAAGAAATCGTTTTTAGCGGTTTATCTTCTTTCGCGACTTGCAGATCGAAAGATTTCAGTTTAAATATTTTTCCGTTTTGATCTACAAACGGACATATGGAGACACTGAGGAGAACAGATCCCCGTTCGGTAAGACGTGACAAAACAGGTTTTACTTCGGACGGAAGAGAAATACCTTTCGGCAACAAGGCAGCTTCATCAGCCGTAAGAGGAAGGTAAACCGGATTTTTCAATTCGGGACGATAGGAGAATTTCGGTTCGCAGGGAATTCGCTGAGTAAAATACGGTAAATGATTTTCGTTCGGATACAAAGCTCCTTCAAAAGAAATTACAGGAATAAGGGAAGACGAGATTAAACAGTTTTCAATTCCTTTCCAATTTAAATCATAAGACTTTATTTGCTCGTTCTGACCAAATAAAGTAGAAACAGACAAAAACAGAAACGCTAGAAATGCAAGTTTATATTTCATTTAAATAACCCTGTTTTGAAACAAAATCCATCTAGCTTATAACAAAGAAAACAAGCATTTATTATCTGCAAACAGTAGTTTATGATCTATCTGACAAAAAAATCAAACATTTTCCGGTCTGAAATAAAACCTTCCAGTCTGTCACCTATAGCTACTTTTCCAACACCTGCCGGAGTTCCCGTAAAGAGTATATCACCTATTTTAATGGTAAAAAAACGGCTCACGTACGACACCAACTCTTCTATTGGGAAAATCATATCGGCAGAATTACCCTGCTGAACAGTTTTACCATTCAAGTCTAACCGAAACTGAATATTATGAATATTGTCCAGCTCGGATACCGGCAAGAAATTTCCTATAACAGCTGAGCTATCAAATGCTTTTGCTATTTCCCAGGGCTTTCCCTCCGCTTTTAGTTTTCGTTGAATATCACGCGCCGTAAAATCAACACCCAAACCTATTTCGGTAAAATATCTTCCGGCAAATTTAGAGTCAATATTCTTCCCCAACCGGTTGAACTTGACAATCAACTCTGTTTCGTAATGCAATTCTTGAGTAAAATCCGGAATATAAAATGGTTTATTATTTTTGAGCAATGCAGAATCCGGTTTCATAAACACTACAGGCTCTTGCGGAATCGCATTGTTCAGTTCTTTATTATGTTCAGAGTAGTTCTGACCGATAGCAAATATTTTCATTTTAGTTTGGCTTGTTTTTGAATCGAAATTCTTTTCTTCTCATCTTCTTTAATAGCATTCAATCGATTGAACATAACTGCCAGATGTGCATAAATAGATGTGTTTTGTACAACAATGTTCTCCGGCACACGGATACGAAATGGCGTAAAGTTCCAAATAGCCTGAATACCACCGGCAATCATTATTTCAGAAACCATTTGCGCTTTATCAACTGGAACAGTCAGAACTCCAATATTAATATCGGTCTGACGCTGTAGTTCTACAAAGCGATCGATATGGTGAATCGGGACACGATTGATACTGGTTCCCGATAGTTCATACTTAACGTCGAAACCTGCAACAATTTCCAGTCCAAACTGCTCTAGTCCATTATCATGCATCAAAGCTCCACCCAGGCTACCAACTCCAAACAAAAAAGCTTTGTGTGAATTCGTAAAACCTAAGAACGCCTCCAGAATATCTACAAGTTCCTTAACGTCATAACCAACCCGCGTTCTTCCATTTATATTGACGTACGACAAGTCTTTTGCAACCATCGACGCATCAACAGCTATATTTTTAGCTATCTGAGTAGACGACAAATATAATTCGCCATCTTTCAGTACCAGCTGGGCATAAGCTAAATACCAGGGCAACCGTCTCAGAGTTGGCTCAGGGACTTTAAATTGAATAGATGCATGTAAATTGGACATTTCTGCGTAAATTTAATCAATTAACCTGCAAAAATAATCATTTTTTTCAAACACCAGCTTACAACTATGTTTAAAAAGCAATGAATGTGTTTTTTAGCTGACATCCGAATTCGTTATTCCGCTAAATTGATTAACTTTGCATGCTTAATTTAAATTTTAAACAGCTCACAAAAAAGCGCACGAAACATTTATTATCAACATATTATGGAGTACAATTTCAAAGAAATAGAACAAAAATGGCAGGCTTACTGGAAAAAGAACAGCACGTATAAAACCGAAATTGACAACAGCAAACCCAAATTTTATGTATTAGACATGTTTCCCTATCCTTCGGGAGCCGGTTTGCATGTAGGTCACCCACTCGGATATATTGCTTCTGACATTTTCAGCCGCTACAAACGCCTGCAAGGGTTCAATGTACTTCACCCCATGGGATACGACGCTTACGGATTACCTGCTGAACAATATGCAATTCAAACAGGACAACATCCGGCTGTTACCACAAAAAAAAATATAGCACGCTACCGCGAACAACTTGATAAAATCGGATTCTGTTATGACTGGAGCCGCGAGATTCGCACTTGTGAACCCGATTACTATAAGTGGACTCAGTGGGCATTTATACAAATGTTCAACCACTATTTCAATACAAAATTACAAAAAGCACAAACCATCGAATCGCTGATTAAAGCATTTGAGACTTCGGGTACAGAAGGAATTCAAGCCTCTTGCACAGAAGAAATAAGCTTTACAGCCGACGAATGGAAAGCTAAAACCGAAAAAGAGCAACAGGAAATATTACTGAATTATAGAATTGCCTACCTGGCAGACCTAAAAGTAAACTGGTGTCCGGAACTCGGAACTGTTTTGGCAAACGACGAAGTAAGCGAAGGTGTTTCCGTACGTGGAGGTCATCCCGTTGAACAACGGGTTATGCGCCAGTGGAGTTTGCGTGTTTCAGCCTATGCTCAACGTTTGTTGGACGGATTGAACACTGTTGAATGGACAGATTCGTTGACCGAAACCCAAAAGAACTGGATAGGACGTAGCGAAGGTGCCGAACTCAGATTTGAGGTAAAAGATCAGGATTTCAACTTTGACGTTTTTACCACCAGAGCCGATACCATTTACGGAGTTACATTTATGGTTTTGGCTCCCGAAAGTGAACTGGTAAAACAACTCACTACCGACAAACAGGCTCCTGAAGTGCAGAATTATCTGGATGCTACAAAAAAAAGGACTGAGCGCGAACGGATTGCCGACCGTAGAGTTACCGGAGTTTTTTCCGGTTCGTATGCTATTAATCCGGTAAGCGGAACTGAAATACCCATCTGGATTTCCGACTATGTACTGTCCGGTTATGGCACCGGAGCTATTATGGCTGTACCGGCACACGACAGCAGGGATTATGCTTTTGCGAAACACTTCAATCTGCCTATCATTCCACTTATCGAAGGGTGTGACGTAACTGAAGATAGCTTTGATGCAAAAGAAGGAATCATGATAAATTCCGGCTTTCTGAACGGACTTACCGTAAAACAAGCCATTGCTAAAGCCAAAGAATATATTGCAGAACAAAAACTGGGTCGGGTAAAAGTGAACTTTCGATTGCGTGATGCCATTTTTAGTCGCCAGCGTTATTGGGGTGAGCCATTTCCGGTTTATTATAAGGACGAAATGCCTTACATGCTCGATGAAAGCAAACTTCCTTTAGAATTACCTGAAATAGATAAATTTCTCCCTACCGAACAAGGAGAGCCACCACTGGGACGTGCCAAAAACTGGGAAACAGACGATCATTTTCCACTGGAGCTTTGTACCATGCCCGGATTTGCAGGTTCTTCAGCCTATTATTTACGCTACATGGATCCAAAAAACGATAAAGCATTGGTCAGCCCCGAAGCTAATCAATACTGGCGTAATGTGGATCTATACATTGGCGGAACAGAACATGCTACCGGTCACTTAATCTACAGTCGCTTTTGGAATAAATTTTTATTTGACTTAGGGCTGGTTTGCGAAGATGAACCATTCAAAAAACTGATTAATCAGGGAATGATTCAGGGACGCAGCAACTTTGTGTACAGAATAAAAGATTCTAATACTTTTGTATCCTTGAATCTGAAAAACCAATATGAAACTACAGCTATTCACGTCGATGTGAATATTGTTTCGAATGACGTACTGGATATAGAGAAATTCAAGAACTGGCTTCCAGAATACAAAACTGCCGAATTTATCCTCGAAGATGGTAAATACATCTGCGGATGGGCGGTAGAAAAGATGTCCAAATCCATGTACAATGTAGTAAATCCGGACGATATAGTTGAAAAATTCGGTGCCGATACCTTGCGCTTATATGAAATGTTCCTCGGACCATTGGAACAATCCAAACCCTGGGACACCAACGGTATTGATGGAGTTCATCGCTTCTTAAAACGTTTGTGGAGCTTGTTCTACAAAGAAGGAAACTTACTTGTAAACGATGAAGCACCTACAGCCGAAGAACTGAAGACACTGCATAAAACCATAAAAAAGATCACATTTGATATCGAGAATTTCTCGTACAATACATCTGTTTCAGCATTTATGATTTGTGTCAATGAATTATTCACTCTTAAATGCAACAAAAAGGCAGTTCTTGAACCCCTGTCTATATTGCTGGCTCCGTTTGCACCGCATATTGCCGAGGAATTATATCATATTCTGGGAAATGAAAACACTGTATGTGATGCGGTTTTCCCGGTTTGCAATGAAGAATATCTGAAAGAAACTGCTGTAAAATATCCTATTTCTTTTAATGGTAAAGTTCGTTTTACACTCGAACTGCCTGCAGATATGAGCAAAGAGGAAGTTGAAAAAATTGCATTATCGCATGAGCAAACGCTGAAACAACTGGATGGTAAAGCTCCGAAAAAAGTAATAGTAGTTCCGGGTAAGATTGTAAATATAGTTCTATAATAAATACCCATGAGTTTAAAATCTATCACAAAAGATTCCTGGAGAAACGTTCGCGAGTACATTGCTATTGCATTCGGATTATTGATGTATTGTGCAGCATGGAAAGGTTTTTTAATGCCCCATCAAATCACCGGTGGTGGTGCAACGGGTGTTGGAGCCATTGTTTATTACGCAACAGGTCTTCCTATTTCGATCACCTATTTTAGCATCAACTTTGTACTCTTAGTTATAGCCGTCCGGTCTATCGGGTTAGCGTTTAGCCTCCGTACCATCTATGGAGTAGCCATTCTTACCTTCTTTTTTGCCGTTATTCCTCAGGCAGTGCCCGGGACCTTCGTGGGCAAAGGCGATAATTTTATGGCCTGTGTCATTGGAGGCTTACTTTCGGGTTCCGGCATCGGGATTGTGTTTCTGGCCAACGGTAGTTCGGGGGGAACCGATATTATTGCCAAGGTGGTCAACAAATACCGCAATGTAACTCTCGGCAGGGTGTTGCTCTACTGCGATGTATTGATTATATGCTCTTCGTACTTCTTTAAGTTTGGTAGTTTAGAAACCATCGTTTACGGTCTTAGCGCAATGGCAATCACCACCATGTCTGTAGATATGGTAATAAACGGTGTACGCCAGTCGGTACAGTTTTTTATTTTTTCCAAAGAATACGAACTTATTGCAACCAAGATAAACGAAGAGGTACATCGTGGTGTCACCATTCTGGACGGAATGGGTTGGTATTCCAAAGAACCGGTAAAAGTAATTACCGTAGTAGCCCGCAAAAACGAATCGATCAAGATATTCCGCATTGTAAAAGATATTGATCCCAATGCATTTATATCGCAGTCGTCAGTCATTGGTGTTTACGGAAAAGGATTTGATATTATTAAAGGCAAATAATTATTTAGGCAAATCAGGAGTTGCTCGCATACATATTCTATTTATTGAGTATTCCGGTAAACTTTATATATGAAATTTTGTGAGAGTTTTCTCACTTCGTTCGAAATGACAATCAGAATTTTACGTTTAGGGATTGGGAAGTTTGGCGGCTACGCCGCCAAACTTCCCAATCCCTAACAAAGACAATGTAATAACCTGTCACTCTTAGCGAAGCGAAGAATCTACTGGCTTTTACCTGACAACAATGAGTTATACTGAGTCATTTCCCGTAGGGAGTACCTATCAATAGAAAATGAAAGCAGATACAACCAATTCCCCGTTAGAGGATAAACAATCTAAAGTATAAATGTTCCCGATAGATCGGGACAAGCTCTACGGACAATAAATACGCGTATATCTTTATGCTATGGATATATAAGTCCTACGGACTATTTTCAATAATTTGTATTACTTGATCAACATTAATCGATAACAATTAAACATTCGACGATGAAAACATTACTGATAGCCTGTTGGTACCCCACGCGAAAAAATCCGAACTTTGGAGTTTTTATCAAAGAACATGCCCGGGCAATACAGTCATCCGGCAACGAGATTGTTGTTCTTGCCATTGTAATTCACAGAAGCAATAAGATATTCTCAATCCGATCGTCAGACCGGTTTGACGAAAACCAGATAAGAACTGTAAAGATTGAAATAAGCACCCTGTTTCGGGATATTGTCTATCACGCCATTCCATTTCAGTATTGGTTGGTAAAAAGAGCTTTTTACAAAAAGATTTCGCCAAACTATACGCCGGATATTATTCATTCGAATGTCATTTTCCCGGCCGGCATAATAGGTGACTGGTTATCATCGCATCTGAAGAAACCCCATGTAATAACCGAGCATTGGACCCGCGTTCGGAATTTCTCTAAAATGCCTGTGCTGTCACGCTGGGGCAAACAAGCCTACGACAATGCCGCCAAAATTCTACCTGTTTCAACATACCTGCAACAGGAGATTATGGATGCCTTTGATCTGGATAAATCTAAATTCACGGTGGTAGGCAATGTCATAGATTCGGAACAATTCGCATTCAAAGAAAAGCAAAAACATCCGGCTAAAATAAGACTCTGCTCAATAGCAACCTGGGCAAAACTCAAGAACCCCGCTAAACAACCCGAACTGCTTATCAAAGCCATAGCAGCACTACAAACAGAGCTCAATATGAAAATTGAGCTTACCATGATTGGTGGAGGTAATAAAATTGAAGACTTGAAAACGCTGTGCTACAACAAAAATGTAAACGCTATTTTTACCGGCTACCAGCCCAAGGAAGAAATTGCCAAAAAGCTGGAAGAAACAGATTTTTTTGTTCATCCCACACTGATTGAAACATTCGGAGTAGTGGTAGCCGAAGCACTGTGCACCGGGACTCCGGTTATCTGCTCAAACATTACAGCGCTCAGAGAGTTGGTTTCCGACTCAAACGGAATACTGTGCGAAAATACAGTGAGCGACTGGACACAAGCCCTTAGAACTGCATTACACACAAATTTCGACCGACAGAAAATTGCCGACGATATCAAAGCCAAATATAGTAAAGAAACTATAGGACTACAGATTGATGCGGTATATAAAGAGATTATTCAAAGCAGACAGCTTTAATTTTCTCTTTCAGGTAAGGTTATAAACTCAGCACCCTTTCTTCCGCAAAACCGTTTACATACATGAAGCTGTCTCGAAAGTCATTTTAAAACGCAAGTGACCCTTAGTCGCGATATTTAGAGCTTCTATTATATGAGCGTCATATCCCCGATATTTAAAGCCAAAAGCAGCCAATATACTGTATTAGGTTGTCGTTTTTTCCTTACAAGATTTCCTTTTGTCTTAAATTCGTTGTTTCGAAAAGAGCTATGCAACTTACCAACTATTCACCAACTAATGGCTGTAAACAGTTATTGGACCAATACTCCTTTAATCGATTTACGCAGGATAAGGATGAAGATGGGTGCTGAATTGAAGCAGAAATAAAAACTTTTTCAAATACGTGTTAACATTTATTATCTAACACTTTAAGATTAGACTTCAAACAAATACGTATTTCATTTTATAGAGAGCCATTGAATGTCAATTAAAAGTATGTTTTTATTTGTAGTCATTAATAACTTTTTTATTAGATTTATCTGTATAAACAATAATATCTTTCAATACGACATTACTCATTTTATTTGGGTTTAACAATGTAAGCTTTAATAGATGTTTCCCTTCTGGTAACAGATATTTTGCGAGCAATTCATTTTTACGTATTCTAAAATTGAAAGGTAATTTCGCCACTTCTTTAATCCCGTCAATATCCACTTCAACGTCATATACATAATCTGATTTTGAGTCCCATTCGTTTTCCAAACAGGAATAAACTGCAATGCCGGTACCTTCAAACGGAAAACTATAGGTATCTTTTAATATCCACCCACTACCAAAAGATTTTCTATCAATAGGTACTAAATCAGGGAACGATTGTTCAAACTTAGCAGGAATAGTTTTTTGATAGACAATCCTAACCGAATCTTTAAATACATCTCCTCCATTTGCTTTGATCATAGCAAGAGCATGTTTGTAGCCAATTGCATATATTTTGTTTAAAGAGATGTCTGTATAAACGAAATTGCGATCTTCTACTTCATATAAACTTTTCTTCCAGTATTCCGGGATTTTATTATACCCAATAATAGTCCCTAAAATTCCTGCCGCAGTGGAGGGATTACAATCCGCATCTTGTCCGCAGCGTGTGGCTATATCCATTGTGTTCTTAAAATTGCCATTGCCATATAGTAATCCAATAATAACATAAGCTGAATTTACACGCGCACTTATATCAAAAGGTTTGAAAACTCCTTCTGGACAACCAATATCCTTTGTCCATTTTCGTTGAACTTCAAACCAGGTTATTTTCCAGTCTGTTGGATATTTAGAATGCCAAAGAATAACATCATGAATACACTGATAAAATGTACTCTGCGTCGGGATTGATTTTAAGGCTTCAGTCACGATAAAATTGATGTCATCACTGACAAAAGATTGAGTATAAAGACTTGAAATATATAGTCCTCCATAATAACCATCTCCATAATTCATAATGTGTCCAACCTTATTGCAAAGATTTGCAGCAACTTGTTGCATTCCGGGACACATTAAACCCGCAAAATCAGCCTCTATCTGAAAATCAATATCATCGGCGTGGGGATTATTTATCCAATTTCCCGACATTGGAGCTTTAATTCCATTTAAAATATTATATCTCCCTGCTTGGTTGGCATGCCATAATGGATATTTGGCATTTGCAAAAGAATTTGCAAAAGAATCAATTGGAGCTTCGACCCCATTTTTTTCAATAACTTCAACGAAACTTAAATTCATGTATAAATCATCATATAACCCTGGTGCGGTATCGAACCAATGTTTTATATAATGCTCCGACCATGGAATGGGTAGATAGTCGTCCACCATTGTTCCCAGATAATTAAACTCAACAGGTCCACCAAAAGTTACACCGATAGTTTTACCGGCCCAACCTCCTTTAATTTTGTCTTGCAGAGCAGATTTGCTCAACATTATCTTCTGATTTGGTACTACTTTGATTCTCTTTTTGTGCTGGGCGGATACCGTAACAACAAAGATGATTAAAAGGAAAGAAATAAGTTTTTTCATGATTTAATTTTTAAGTGTTTCTGAGTATCTATTTCCAAATTGGTCTGTAACCACAACTTCAATTTTAGCATTTGGATTTTTAGCTTTAGCTTTGAAAAGATGGTGTGTTGTCCCGGCACTTAACCATCCGTGTTTTTTATTTTTTCCCGGCTGATAAAGTTCTCCGGCTAATGGATCCGTTCCCCAATAGCGTGTCATCTCTCCCATTAAATTAGCATCTTCATACCAACAAACCTTCCATTTTGCATCGTAATTATAAACGTTGGCAATAAATGATTCTGGATCGGACTTTTCAGCTCCAACTCCATACAACTTTAATTGATGATTTTTATCGTGTGCAACCCCTTTATAATACCAAGAAATGCTATCGCCATCAATTTCATAGACCGTATACCCTTTGGGTGAACCATCTGTACAAACTTCGCCCTGCCACCATGCACCAGAGGCTGCTGCATGCACATGCTCAACGATATTGGGTTTGGCTTGCGTATGACAATTGGTATGAGTATGACCCGCCAAAATATGAGTGTTAAACGGGCTCAAAATTTTATATAAAGCTTCGCGATTCATTACTGAGTTTGAAAGTGTAGAACCGTAGTCTACTTTCTCAGACTCTTCGCAAATAGTTGGAATGTGCATTGAAACAACAACAGTACTGCCCGGACGAACTTTTTTTAGATCTTTCTCGAGCCATTGTAATTGATTTTCATCAATATAACCAATATAACGGTAAGAAAAGCCGTAGTAGAAAACATCTTTCAGTATTACGTAATGAATATTTCCACGATTGAAGGAAAAATGTGATGGACCAAAAGCAGCAGTAAACGATTTGTCGGACAATTCATTTGAACGGTTATTGTAGTCCATGTCATGATTTCCAATCACCTGATAAAAAGGGACTTTTACCTGCGAGATCATTTGTTTGTATTTATCGAAAAAATGTAAGCGATCGAACACATTATCTCCTGCACTGATGGCGTGAAAAGGAATGTCGGATGGAAACGTGGCTATCGTTTTGTTTACATCATCAATCACCTCTTGCAGTTGATTAAATTCCTCCATCTCTAATACTTGCGGATCAGCCCACACGATCATATTATGTCTGAGTTGCGATTTCTCCGATTTTGTAAGTTCAAAGTTGACCTTTTGTATTTTTAAATCTTTATTTACCCTTGAAAAGAACACAGGAATCCCTTCAACAATGGGAGATTCGTAATCTTTAGGTAATGTATAGTATACAAAACTATTCCCTTGCGCAACTTCGATGCTGTAATTTCCGTTTTTGTCGGTTTCAGTAATATTGGTTCCATCGGTTATTTGAACTCCTGAAAGCGTTTTTCCATTCCCCGTTACTTTTCCTGTAACAAGTATGGCAAATACATTGGTATACAACGCTCCCCAAAACAATATTCCAAAACCAATAATGCTAATTTTATTTGTTCTCATAAAGATTAATTTAAGCTATTTATTTTTTATATGTGCACACATAGAAGTAATAGGAATTAAATAATGTCCCATTTTTCAGAAAATCGTTAGACGATACGGTTGTAATTTCAAGTCCCCTTCAGGGGAACCAACGGTCAGCGTAGCTAATTAGGGGCAGTATTAAAGTCTATTTTCCGCCCCAAGCCCCTCCCGCCTTGCGGGATAAATGGCAGTAATGTTAAATAGTATCTTCTTTGAAAAATTAAAATGGTACATTATATTCATTCCATTACATAATTAACTCCCGTTCGCTTAGCGAAAACGATTTATTCATATAGGGTGTATACTTCCTAAGATTTTGTATGATTTTTTGTTTATAAGCAACTTGCATTTTTTTTACCGGTTTTGTAATGCTCATCATGCATCCCTAGACGGCTTGATGCAATGGCAAATAATAGTTGAAAACACAGCAGCAATACATTAATGAATTGGCTATAATTTTACCCTTTCTAAAATTAACCCAATCGACAATTTGCCGATTGGGTTAAACAAATCACCTTAGAAAAAACTAATAAACCACCTAAACCTATTTAAGTATCCACATTAATTTATTTACTTCATCGTAACCATCAAACTGATTGTTCAATGCTTCAACAAGATTTTCTCGATTACTATTTGTCTCCGATCCGGGATACAACCAACGTACCGGAATTGCATTTACATTGTTTAAATTCAAATTCGTAGCTGGATTTATAGGGAATACTGGATAACCTGTACGTCTGAATTCAAAGAATGATTGAGTGGCATCTTGCATGAAATTCAGAAGATAACGTTGCAACCATATTTGCTTTAATTGCTCATCGGCTGTGGCTTTAAATGCCGCCTCTCCTGTAAAGTAACTATCAATGTATGCCTGTGTAATAGCCATGCCGTGAGCATAACTCGCTTTTGTAGCCATCACAGCTGCAAGAGCTGATTTTACACCACTCTCGTAATAGTTTTGAGCCGTTCCGGTAGTAATCCAACCCCGAATGCGAGCTTCGGACAATATCAACTGTTGTTCAGCATAAGTAACCATCATTCGTGGTTCACTATCAACTTCCTTCAGGTACCGAGAATTAAGAAGCGAATATGCTCCAGTTAAATGCTGAGTTGTCATTGTAGCATAATCTGTTGACGGGTCAACTCCGACATATGCAGATGGATTCGATTCAGTTAGACCTGCTTTAATCTGCTTCGCCGATGGATCGGCCATATAGAATAAACGCCTATCATTTAACGTTTTGAGATTATCGATTAAAATATTACTAATGTCAGTTCTACTGGTAAATAAGTTGTTAGTTCCATACATAGGATGAGGATTTACGGTTGAATAAACCAATCCTAAAAATCCGGTACCACTTTCAAGAAGATTCCCACTTGCCACTATATCTGCAAATCTCTTTTTTACGTTGAGCGAAGCGACATCAGCTTTTTTACTCAAACTCATCAAAACTTTGAGAGCAAAAGCATTACTCGCTCTACGCCATTTCATTGGATCACCGTTGTAAGGTGTAGGATCACCCGTAAAAACTACTCCTTTTTCAAAAAAGGCATCAGCTTCTTTCAACTCGTCCAAAATACCAATAAGCACTTTCTCTTGCGAATCGTATTTAGGTCTAAACACTCCACTTTGTCCTTTATTTGATTCGCTATAAGGAATATCACCCATTTGCATGGTTAAATAGTAGAACATATATGCTCTGGAAAATTTGCCTATTCCTTTGTACGAATTCTCCATTGCACTCCCAGCTGATCCAGCAATCATCTTATCTATATTGGGTAGAATAGTCATTGCCCCGAAATCGCCGCTACCAATATTGTTATATTGTGATGCCTTCTGATTTTCATTAGAGTAGCCAACGTATTTACATAATAAGTTCGGATCTAAAAAAGCCATGGCGTCTCTTCCGTTGAACTTAATATTTTTGAGAATAACGCTAGTACAGATCATTGAAGGACTAGGATTGGTAGCCGAATCAGGATTTGTATTTATTTCATCAAAATTGTCGCAGCTCACAAACACAATCAGGAATAGCAACAAGCTCCTATTTATAGTTCGAATTATACTATTTTTCATATTCAAATAATTTTATTTTATAAAAGATTAACCTTACAAGAAACGCAATTAGAAACCAACTTTCAAATTAAATCCGACGTATCGCTGAGAAGGATCTGCAAAATTTTCTGAACCTCCATCAGGGTCTGAGTATTTGAATTGTTTCGCCCATAAAAACACGTTTTGAGCAATTGCTGATATAGAAACATTATTCATTTTGATTTTTTCAATAAATGCTTTTGGCAAGTTGTAAGTCAAAGAAATCTCACGAATTTTGAAGAATGTAGCATCATATAAATCTGCCGGCGATGGAGCTCCACCCCAGGCTGTTCCCTTGTGCAAATTTTCAAGATATGATTTGTAAGTAGTAGCCACATCATTGGGTGCGAAAACCCGTGTGTCATTTGTAATATTCCCATAGGTATCGTAAGTAGCAGTACCTGAAACCACTTTTACACCAACTCCGGTATAATTTTTTGAGCCTGGAACTGTTGCATCTAAATAACGTTCAGGAGTTACCGAATTGGGATGTGAACCGGATCTCCACATATACATCTCGGTAGTAGTTTGAGCTAATCCACCTACACGACCATCAACGGAAATACCCAATTGCCAGTTTTTGTATCGGAAATTTGTCGATAGTCCCCAAATATATTTGGGATCATAATAGCCATAATTAGAATCGTAACTTGAATACAATGGCAGCCCACTGGTATTGTGAATTATATTGCCTTTAGGATCTTTCAGATAGTCACGTATTAAATAATAATCAGTCCTTTGTCCTACTTTTATCCAAGGTTTATCGCCTGAATATAATGGATCAAGTTTGGCATAAACGGTTTTGTAACTAGTCCAATTTGCGTTAATATCCCATTGAATATTTTTAGTTTTGACGGGAGTTACACCTACTTCAATTTCAAGGCCTTTTCTTCTTCTTACCTCGTCTATATTCAAGTAATTACTGCTAAATCCAGAGGCCGAACTAACTGAAGCTGATTTGATAAAATCAAACATATCCTTGCTGTAGTACGCAAGATCCAAAGAAACTCTATTTTTGAAAAAATTCATTGCCGACCCCACTTCTATGGTCGAAGATGATTCAGGAAAAATATCATTGCTCCGAATACTTGTAGGATATGTGGCCGAACTTAATGTACCCCAGGCTGCATTTGTAATAGAATATACGTTGTTAATGCTATAAATGCCTGCTGTTTTTTTAGAACTTACCCATGATGAACGAAGTTTCCAGAACGACAACCACTCTTGCTTAGGAAGAACTTCAGAAACAACAAAGCTGGCTGAAACTGATGGATAAAAGTACGATCTTTTGTCGGCAGACAAGGTCGAAACCCAATCGTTACGGAAAGTAGCTTCTAAAAATAACATACTTTTCCAGTCTACTGCCAATCGTCCATAAACACTATTTGTTTGTTTGCGATAAATATTTGACCCAACCAGAGCCGGAGTTACAGAGGCTTTTAAAGAATAGAAACCCGGAATAGACAAACCACCTTGAGTGCGGGTCTCAATTCCCTCATCTTGCGAGTATCTGAGCGATGTACCCAGCATTCCATCAACATTAAAATCGCCCACCTTTTGGGAAGCTAGCAGTAAAGCTTCATTATTACTTGAATAGCCACGGCTTATACCTATATTATAGGACCCTTTTTGCGATTCACCCCAAACCTCGGTTCCATTGGGGATCATTGTGGCACTACCTGCACCCTGAAACGAACCCATTGACACTTTAATTTCTTGACGATTGCTATATGTCTCGTAACCTACACGCAATTTAGTTTTCAACCATTTCTGTATGTCATAATTAAGTTCAATAACACCATTTATAATGTCTTTATCCATGCTATGAGTTCTTTCGTACCGATCAAACCATGGGTTGTTATTCCCTGCGGTATAATTGCTGTTTTGAACTTCGTTTGGAATTAACCAGTAATTTTTGTAATCCAGAATATTCCAATCAGCAGCCGACCATATAAGCAAGCCATACATTGGATCGTAACCGGTATAACCGCTAAAACCGACATTAGGTGTAGTATTTTTATTGTAGGTCAAACTCGATGAGAAAGTCAGCTTATTAAATTTCATTTCGCCACCTATACTGTATGTTAGCTTGTCAAACTTCGAATTAGGATATTGACCTTTGTTCTTTACCCATGTTGCCGATGCTCTTAAATTTCCATTATCGCCCTGCTGAACAACATTAATATTATTATTCAAGATATAGCCTTGTTCCAAAAAATTCGCAAAGTTATCTTTACCAATTGGCAAATAGGGCATCGATTTTAAGGATTTCGATATTGGATCCCATTGAATTACATCCTGTCCTTCCATCGGAGGTCCCCATGATCCACCGCTCGCGCGATCGTATGTATTTGTTGCACTGGTTACAACGCGTCCATAAGTGGATTGCAATTTAGGAATAGCCAGATAGCCGGCCGACAGCATCGTTCCGCTATTGATTGTAACCGACAGTCCTTTTCTCTGAGTTCCCTTTTTAGTTGTAACCATAATAGCTCCTCCATCTCCACTTTCGCCGTACAATGCAGTTGCAGTCCCTCCTTTCAGAACACTGATATTCTCAATATCATCCGAAGGGATGTCGCGTAAACTCATATTCTTAAACGGAACACCGTCTACCACCAGCAACGGCGTTTCTCCACGAAGTGTCAAAGAAGCTTCGGCGGTGAATTCCGTGCTATTCTTCACCATCAAACCAGCTACTCTACCAGTTAACGATGAAGCCATATCTACACCTTTAACCGTTTGGAGCACGCCACCATCCACAGCTTGTACGGCATAACCCAATGCTTTTCTGTCGCGCTTGATACCCAAAGCTGTGACAATAACTTCTGAAAGAAGTTTTTCATTTTCGACTAATTTCACATTGATATTTCGTCTATCGTTAAGCTTTATTTCTTGTGAAATAAAGCCGACATAAGATACAATGAGTGTCTCGGATGGTTCAGCTTCCAATGAAAATGAGCCCTCAAAATTGGATATTGTCCCTACTTTAGAGTTTTTTACCATAACAGTTGCACCGATAATCGGTTCACCTTTGTTGTCGGTTACCAAACCGGTTATCTTATTTACTTTAGGTGTTGTCGGTTTGGTGTTTTGAAGCTTTTCTTTGGGAGTAAGAACAATAGTTTTGTTCTCTTTTTTGAAGGCAATGTTCGTGTCTTTTAGAAGTAGCTTTAGCGATTCTTCAATACTTAAATTGGTTGCATTGAGCGAAGTTACTTTGTCTAAGTCCTGCATACCTTCATTGAAGAAAAAAGTATTGTCAGTTTGCTTCTCAATACTTTTCAGAATCGCTCTGATTGGCTGATTCTTAACTCTAAGATTAATTTGCGCAAAGCAGGACACAGACGCAAAACACACAATAGCCAATAAATACCTTAAACGCCTGGCTGCTGTACTCGACTCCGCCTTTCTTGGGGATTGATTTTTTCTCATACTTGTTTAATTAATAACGATTAGTTTTTAAGTTGTAATACATATACACTTGACATATCTGAAAACCGCTATTGCGACAGTAAAAAATTTCATTATTAACCGTTTTAATATTTTAGGCGTTTTTTCACTTTCCCAACATGTAGATAAATAACTAATAAACACCAAACTACAAAACCAAATACTATGCAGCAGTTTAATATCAAAAAAACTACAATCCTTTATATTTAGGCAAAAAGCGGATTAATACAAGAACACGTCAACTTTACATCGTCGTTTGTTTGATACTTTTTTAATAGATGAGCATACAATCAGAGAATAAAGAAAATGAGAAATTAATTTAATGCACTGTAAGTGCTTAAAATATTTAAACCGATCAATTGCAAATGCAAAAGGAGCGTCAAACGACACTCCTTTTTTCCATAAAATGCTATTCATAGGAGGAAAACGATGTTGAAAGAGTAGAATCAGCGATTGAAATATTTCTTCTCTCCCACCACCTCATAGAGTTCCATTTTTCCATTTTTCAACTCATAACGAATTGGAGCAGATAAAGATAATATTCTGAAAACCGATTCGATACTACTATTGTTGATGGTTCCACTAAAGCGTTGTTCCTTGATTGATTCAGAACTGAAGTAAATCTCAATATTATAAATTCGGCTTAGAGCTGCAGCTACCTCGGCAAACGTACAATTATTAAATTGGAGTTGGTTATTCAGCCATCCAATAGACTTACGGGCGTTATCCAATTGGGTGATGTTTAATTTCTGGCTAGAAACATTTAAGTCAACTTGTTCATTCGGAGATAAATCTATCGACTGTGTTGGACTACTTACCCGTACTTTCCCTTCGGTAAGTATTGCTGATATGAGCTTTTCACCTTGATAAGCTCGTACATTAAATGCTGTACCCAAAGCCCGAACCGAAAGATTGCCAACCTTGACAATAAAAGGACGTTCTTTGTTTTTTGCTACTTCAAAATAGGCTTCCCCTGTTAGTTTGAGTTGACGATCTTTTATATTAAAGTCGGTAGAGTAAATCAGCTTCGATTCTGAGTTAAGCTGAACCTTCGATCCATCTGGCAAAACGATATTCGACTTTTGCCCTTTTTTTGCTTCAATTGTACAATATTGCACAATTGGTTTTTCGGAGCGAATTAAGAGTGCAAATACAGTAATCATTAATGGGATAAACAATATGGCAGCTACTTTTTGAAACAAAGGCCAAATGACTATTCTTCGCGGCTTTTGCTCCATTTGTTGATGAATACGATTGAGCAGATCGACTTTTAATGTCGTATCAATGCCATTATCTGAAGAAACAAATCGTTCTTCGAGCCACAATTGAAGCTTTCCATCCTGGGCAATCCATCTCAAGAGCTCTTCGCGTTCTTGCAAACTCGCCTTGCCGGCCATATATTTACTAAACAATAAATCAATTTCTTTTCTCATTTTCAATCTTTTACATTAAGTACAATTCGGGTAAATTTTTCCGCTATTTCGTTGTGAAAAAACAAGCTACTTTAACATTGAAACAAATAATATCAAAATGATTTCATCACAATGCTGTTTAATTCTTTCTCGAACAAATTGAATAGCTTTCGATAATTGTTTTTCGACTGTGCTTTCTGAAATATTTAATCTGGTGGCAATGCTTTTATTGGAGAGATGTTCTTTTTTACTTAGAACAAATACCTGGCGTCGGCCGGGTGGAAGTTGGTCGATAATTACATCGAGCCGTTGATTTAATGAATTATAGTAGATATCCTCTTCGGTACCATAGTCAGCCTCAGATTTATTAGCCAACACATATTCGTGGTATACAAACTGCACCATCTGATGTTGATAATTGTTCATCAGCATATTGTGTGCAATGGTGTAGATGTAACTGACAAATGATTTGTCCGGATTTATTTGTTGATGGGTTTCCCAAATCTTCACAAAAACGCGTTGCACAATTTCCTGGGATAAATAAGTGTCTCTATCCGAAATAGTCATCAAAAAATTGTATAACTTCCCGCTATATTGATTATACAGGAAATCAAAAGCCTTTACAGAGCCTTCGCGAAGTTCCTGAATTTGAAAATATTCATCTTCTCGATTTGACATAATATTAGATTGGCGTTATAAATACGAGTGCCAAAATTAGTAAAAATAAGTTTAGAACATAATAAAAAAGAGCTAAAACAATATTTAGTTATGAATGTCAGGTATTTATAAATTGTGCTTTGTTCCCAAAATAAATAGTGATAGGATGACTTATTTGCGAAAATTTGTGGTGTTTGCGTCATTTGCGTGCTTATGATACAGCCACATGTCTGAAATTATCCCGTATTCGGAATAATAAGTAAAGAGGAATATTTAATAAGCTGTTTTTCTTTCTGTGTTTTTGAAAGCAAAATTCAGATAAACAGTCTTGTAACTTGTAACTTTTTACTTGTAACTAATTACTATGTGTTCTTAGTCTTATATTTTCTATTATTGTTGTCCGGTAAAAGATGGTAGATTCTTCGCTTCGCTCAGAATGACAGGTTATTACATTCTCTTTGTTAGGAAAGGGGTCGATTGGCGGCGAAGCCGCCAATCGACCCCTTTCCTAAGCATAAAACATTGATTGTCATTTCGAACGAAGTGAGAATTGAAAATCGGCGTTAGCCAAATCACTTATAAAGTTTACCGCACAATACTAATTTTCTATTTAAAACCAGTGTGAACTATGCGGTAAAACATATGCAAAAATTTGTGGTGTTTGCGTCATTTGCGTGCTTTTGATACAACCCCAGCGATCGGGCAACGCTTTACAAAAGCGCAGCAGCAAAGGCATTATATTTCATCATGTTCTGCTGACGAAAAAGTAGCTGGTATATTCTCTTTTTCCATTTGTTTGGCTCCCCATTCTCTCAAATAACGAATAAATGGGATCAGCTCACTGCCTACTTCAGTTAAAGAATACTCCACTTTAGGAGGTACTTCATGATACACTTTGCGCTCAATCAGTCCGTCCTTTTCTAATTCACGCAAAGTCTGCGTTAGCATCTTGGTGGTTATATTGGTAATATGCCTTTTCAGCTCCCCGTAACGTAAAACTTGGTGCATATACAAATACCAGAGCAAACGACCTTTGTATTTTCCACCTATCCTTCCAAAGGCATAATCCACTGCACAAATTGGTTTTACTAATTCTTTTTCACTCATTTTCTTTAATTATAGGCTGATAATCAACAATAGATTCTTTTTGGTTGCTAAGATACAAAATAGTATGTACTTGACAATAGGATATAAATAAACTAATTTTGTCACGAAAAAAAGTAGAAGAATATATGAACAGAAGAACAGCCATTAAATTAGGTATTTTGTCAAGCGGTGTTGTTGCAATGCCAACTTCATTGATGGGTAACATTATTCCCACAACAAATAACAAACAGTCAAATTGCGGATACATCAAGATGGATTGGGGTAAAACGGAACTTTACATCTTTACTGACGGACACATGGTATTGGAAAATCCGCAACCCACCTTTGCTCCTCAAATTGACGCTACCACCTTCAGGTCAGAATTGGAGAAACTACATCTGGGCAACAAAGCAATTGACATGGCCATTAATATTATGGCTATCAAAACAAAGGACAAAACCATATTGATCGACTCCGGATTGGGTAATCATTTCGGAACAAGTCAGGGCTGGTTACTGGAAAACCTGCAAAGTGCAGGAATCAGTGCAAATAGTGTCACAGATATTCTTATTACCCATGCGCATAGAGACCATATCGGGGGACTTGTCAACAAAAATAATACAATCGTATATCCGAATGCACACTATTATATGGCAAAGGCGGAATACGATTTCTGGATGTCGGACAACCCTGATTTCTCCAAAAGCAAACTGACTGACGAACAGAAAAAAGGAACTATAGCTTTTACAAAAAAAGTTTTAAACCTCACAAAGGATAAGCTGAATTTATTTAGCCCCGGCGACACGCTGTTTTCTATCGTAAATACAGAGTTAGCCGAAGGCCATACACCCGGTCATACTATTTACAGCATTTCTTCCGAAGGAAAATCAATCAAAAATATAGTGGATGTATTTCACTCTCCTTTGCTTATTACAAATCCTGAATGGGGTATCGAATTTGATATTGATTTTGAGCAAGGCATCCGGACCAGAACGAAGGTTTTGGAAGACTGTTATGCCAACAAACGATTAATCATGTCTTCCCATTTGCCTTGGCCGGGATTAGGTTACATTGACAAACGGGAAAAATACTTTTGGGCTCCGTTATACTATTCCACACCAAACGAAATTAAAATCTAAAGCCTCCATGCGACTGTATCAAAAGTACGCAAACAAAGCAAAACCTATTGCAGACATGCCACACGATGAAATTCGTGAGGCAGCAGCAGAGTAATGTATATTCCCATTGTAGATTAGTTTACGTCCTATATTTACTCCAATTAATTTGACTTAGTTGAAAATAAGAAAGAATCAATAATGCAAATACACCTAAGACAATACAAAGTGTAACAAAATTTGCCATTCTATTTTTTTGCTTTGAATAATTTTTAAATTCCTTTTCGTGTAATTTCCATTTGTCCTTGTATATAAGAATATAATAATTAAAAATGGCAATAATTATTACCAATGGTATTGCCCATATTTTAGGATCAACATTAGGTGTTGGATTTTTTGTAAATATTTCAATTTGCAATACTATTATAAACAATACAAAATATTGCAGCGTTTGTAAAACCAATCCCGCTTTCCAATCTTCCCAACCATCATTAGACAATGAATGAAAGAATTGATACAGTTTATAAAAGAATAAATAATAAGCTTTTTTGAATTTTTCCACGATTAAAAATTTCTATACAAATTTCAAGTTTTTCCTAATATTTCTTGATACTGCTGTAAAAGTTTATCATTCATTTCTGCTACATCCCCTACCACACAATTTCATCGCATGGCAACAATATTAAACCAACACAACACTCAGCACCCTTTTCTCCCGCAGAACCGATTGCTTACATGCCACACGATGCAGTTGTGCGGCAGCGGAGTTAGGCTAAGTATATTTTATTCGAATAATCTATTTTCATTTCCATCAATATTTCTTTTTGCATCATCCACCATATACGTTGTTTTACAACCAGAACAGAATAAGTAATATTCATAGTAATATGTCTGTCCCGTTTTAATAGCCTTCTTTTTAGTTTGTTTTTTCACGACCTTCACTCCACACTTTCTACAAAAATCACCTTCATTTTGTACCTTTGTTTTCATATTATATTCGTGATTGTTTGTTCTAATATGAGCGGAATTCAAACTTTCTTCAGTTTTATAACCTATATCATTCAATAAATTTTCTCCATTTAAGGCTTTATTAGCAAGTTCATCACATCTTTCGTTTTCCAAATGACCCGCGTGTCCTTTTACCCAATTGAATCTTACTTCTTGTTGATTTTCTATAAGAAATAATAGTTTTTCCCATAAATCATGATTTAAAGCCTTTTCCTTTTTTGTTCTAAACCAATCATTTGCTTTCCATTTTTTGGCCCAACCGTTGTTGATCCCATCCACTACATAACGTGAATCAGTATAGACATTTATAATTGATTTAGTCTTTAATTTTTCAAGACCAGATATCACACCCATCAATTCCATTCGATTATTTGTCGTCAATAGGTATCCTTCACAAAATTCTTTCTTATATCCTTTATATGACAATATAACTCCAAATCCACCTCGTCCGGGATTAGGCTCTGCACCGCCATCTGAATAAAGGTCTATTTCAGGTATTTCTTCACAATTCATGGTATGCTTTTTATATTTTGCCTAACAATTTATATCGGCAACTAGGTGTCCTTATATAAACTTTAGCCTCTTGTTATTATCCATTATAAAGCTTTAGCCCCCCCCTATCGCACAATTGCATCGCGTACCAACAACATCAAATCAATACAATATTCAGCACCTTCCCCCCCATAATCTATTACACTATTATATACACAGCATTCTGCTTTAAAGACGATTTCTTCTTCAACAGGATTGTTGTGTATGTAATTATAGGTCAGTTCAAGTACGCTCCACAAAAGTGCGCCAGCGGAGAGTTATTTTATTAATTCATCTATAATCTTCTTTTGTCTTTGCTCAATTATATGAGGACTCCAACTATCGTAATTTATAAAAATCTTTCCGCTTGGAAATATATCAATCCTCCCCTTTAAATAAAGATTCTTCTTTTCTGAAAAATCAAGGTTACCTAAAGATGAATTTTTTCGTTTGCTGATCAAAATAAGATTACCCAATTTGTGTTTATAATTTTCTATTTCTAATTCTGTAAAATCAGATACCCAATTGCTACCATTAGATGGATTCTGAGGCAAAACATGCTCAACGCTTATGGTTTTATAATTTGAAAGATGAACAGTATTGTCTCCTAATAAATACTCATATTTCAATAGAATATATCGCGCAAACCGACGTCCGTAAACATCTTCATTTAGAATTGTCCGTAATTGATTTTTGTCTACTTTGAAAAAATCTCGATTTTGAAAAATAGAGTTAGGACTATTACTAACTTCTATTGCTTTTAATATTGTATTCATATTGTCAATTCTTTGTGTTGGAGTAGACTGTAAAATCCAATCAGAACTGAATTTAAATTCCAAATCATTTAAGAATTCATACAATTGAGACATACCAAATTTTTTATAGAACAACATTACAGGTGGAATCCAATCACCAGAAGGTAAACCAATGTCCATAATTGTCAAAAGATTCTTATATTCATTAGATAAGCTATCACCATTAGTTAATCTAATAATTGTATCGTATATTTCTTTAATCTTTGTAATAAAGTCAATCGTTTCCTTTCCCTTTTTTAACAACTTCTTTTTATAGACATTATCTTCAAACTCATCAAGAAGATTTAGTCTTGCTTTTTCTTTTACAAGAATCGTTCGTATAAATGATAAAAATCGATCAAAATCTTCACCTAAGTCACCTTCAATTTGTTCCCATTTTTTAGCATACGTATCACGTTCCTTTTCGTCTGCGATTTCGCCGATGTTAATAGATTTCAATATATCCGCGCTAGTCAACGGAATCCCTCTATTATTAAGAATGGTAAACATTCTAAAAGCATCTTCCCTGCTTTCTGTTGAAACATATATAAAAACTGGATGAAGACCCAAAAACTCACCAAAATTTTCTAATTCTTGTTGCGATTTCTCAGTAAAAAAAGTTGCAATAGTCTGAATGGCATTAGCCATATGAGATATTGAAACATTATTACTATCTTTTAAAGTCTTAACATCCGGTTTCAATGTCCCTTTATCTTCTAATATATAGCTTTTAATAAAAGACTCAACATTATCTCTGATTTTATAGATTAGCCGAATACGCTCAGGAATGCCTTTATATCTATTTTCCTTTTGAAAAATCCTATCATGACAAGCTTCTTTCAAATCTGCGTTTGATGTAATATCACGAATTACAGACATCATTATAAAGAAAGTAGTCAATCTTTGCTGACCATCTAAAACTTCATACTCATCAAACTTTTTCTCAAGAGTTTTCTTCAATACTAAAGAGCCAAGAAAATACTCATCTTCTGGGCGGTTAATAAATGCAAACCATAAATCATCTAATAGGTCTTGAATATTATCAGACTCCCATACATAAGACCGTTGATACTCAGGTATAAGAAACCAAAAATCAGTAAAAACTGAATGTAAATCTTTTTTCTCTGCAATTATTTTATTTTCCATTGTTTATAATATTAGTGTAATTCTTTTTATAATCCGACTAAAAATTCATATCCTTTCTCTTTCCGCGCAATCACATCGCATGGCAACATCATTAAACCAACATAATACTCAGCACCCTTTTTCTCCCGTAAAGCCTATTGTTATATGCCACACAAAGCAATTGTACTTCAGTAAGGACTATGCTTCACCGCATGAATTGAGCATGCTTTACGAAAGCGCACCAGCGGAAGGAGAACAGTGTAGATTTTCCGTTTCCTAAAAAGGCAATCCTGAGATTTTTGTATATAATTCTGAAATCATTTTTTCTTCAAAAAAAGCATCTAAGCTTTTATTTGTAGAAATAATCGGATAAATATTCTTCGTATAACTATGGTATATTTTATAAAGGTCAAAGTTATCGACTATAATTTTGTCATCAAATAAAGTTAACTTTTCGGAGAATTGCTTTTTTATTACACTTATTCTATCCCATTGTCTACTGAAATCCTTTTCCTTCTTTATGGAAGAAAGCAAATCGTCATTAAAAATAGTGTCTTTGCATATTCTAAAAGCTTCTAATATTGTTTGCTCAGTAACATCAGAATAATCATTTCTAAATTTAATATTGTCGCTGAATTGGGTCACAAAGTACTCTATTAGTATTTTATTTTGACTCAAAACCACATCTTCAAGTGAATTACTTTCAATCACATTCTTTCCAACTGCTTCTAACATCGTGTTCATTCTTTCCACAATATTTTGAAGCTCACCAACCGAATCTAAAACTTTCTCTTCTTTTTTGTCACTTTGAAGTTGTTGTAAATATAAATATAGCATACCAGCTATTTGATTGCTTAAATAATGTTCAATCTCCTCAACCCGTTCAAATGTTTTGATTGGTTTATCTTGAAAAAGACTTATAAAATTAAAAATATTAACATCATCAACATGTGCAAAACTAAAATTTTCGCTCAAAACAATTTTATTAGTTTCAAAAAAAGATTGATTCTTTTTATATGTTTGAAAATCTGCTGAAACATTCTTTTCTACAAATATAAAAACAGGAATATTCATTTTTAGTGCAGTCTCATACTCCCTTCTTGTAATTGAAACATAATCACTATTATATACCTCTATTTTCTCCTTTGCATTCTCTCCGGAAGCTATTGAACCGTAACGTCCACCGATAATTAAAATCATGACATGGCACAATTTAACTTCATTGTAGCAAGAAGCATCTAATGGTTTGTTGTGTTCAAAAATAACTTTATCGCTCTCAAATAATACAGGTTCAAAATTATAGGCTTCAATAAATCTTTCCAATCGCTCTCTGACATGTTTAAGGTCATAATATGTAGAGCTTACAAATACTCTTGGCTTCATGTTTTTATTTTATTTAATTTACTTCTAACAATTTATATCAACAACTTACTGTTCTTATATAAACTTTAGTTTTTTTGTTATCGTGCATTATTTATCATAGACACTCCTATTTATTTAAGCCATCTATTTTTTCCATTATCCGCTCCAAAGGTAAAAACTATTATTCGCATTAACAAGAATTGTTTATTATTTCTCTACTTTACATAATGCACTTTGTTGCAAATCGACTCCATAACAGAGGAAATAAGGCAAAAGCCGGTAGATTTGCATGAATAAGACTGTATCAAAAGCTTTTTTAGAACCTAACTGTATGAATAGTGATAGGATGACTGAGAGTCATCCTATCACGGTCTTATTTGCAAAAATTGTGGCAGTTGCGTTGGTTCGTGCTTTTGATACAAGTCCATCTCAATTGCATAAACCCGCTTCAGTTGTGTGCGAATGATACAGGTATTTAGGGAATAGAAAAAAGACAGTCGTCAGACGACTGTCTTTTTCCATAAATTGCTGTCATTGGCATTGGTTGCGCACAAATAACAGAAGTACCAGAGCTAATCTTAGCCCACAATCATAGCACTGATTGGCGCACTCCAGGGTCCGGTTTCTCCTTTGCGGTTTACCCAGCGCAACCAATACCAGGCAGTTTCGCCCACTTTGGTGCTGTCGAATTTCATTAGAAACGGAGAAGCAGTGCAGGTCCCCAGAAAATTCATTTCCTCTACGTTTTTAGGAGCTTCAGCACCCACTTTGACGTAAATCTCGCAACCAATTGCTCCCTCGGGTTTGGCATTGCTATGTGCCGAAGCCTGATCTGAAAAAGAAATGGTGTGTTGCAAACGTAAAGAAAAATCTATGCTGCCTATCGGAAAGGTTGAAGGTGGTGGCACAGGTGTACGCGTGTTGTTCCGTACACTAATGCCCATCCTCACCCGATCGCCATCAGACACTTTGGGGTTACGCACCAGCCATTGTTGTACCACATTGCGAATTTCTTTGGTGAAGTCGTCACCCGCTTGATCTTTGGTTATCACATCAGCCGAGGTCCGATTTTGTTTGTTACTTGCTTTGCCATAAGCAGCCGCCCAGCGAGCCTGATTAGCTTTTAATGACGTTACTACTTCGGGCGGTACACCCCAAAGAGTTGCATTTTCTACTATAATCTCAATCAAATTAAACTGCCAGTCATCATATTTGGCATCTGTTTTAGGAACATAATCTCCCATCTTTTTTTAATTTAATAGTTAATACTAATTTTATAAATCGCTTATTTTATATCAATGTCGTTTAGATAAGGATTCGCACACAGAATGCACGGATTAGACGAAAAAACACAGAATAAAAATTCCATTTAAAATGCACATTATCAAAAATAGAATAATCAAATCAACTTTGCATGTTCTGTAAAATCTGTGTATTCTGTGTGCCTAACTAAACGACATTGTATTTTATATTTAAATCACAGCCTTTACCGATATTATCACTTTTGAGAATATATTCTCAAGCTTTGGGAATGTACTCGCAAACTTTGAGAATATACTCCCGAACTTTGAGAATACACTCGCAAACTTTGAGAATACACTCGCAAACTTTGAGAATATACTCGCAAACTTTGAGAATACACTCGCAAACTTTGAGAATATACTCGCAAACTTTGAGAATACACTCGCAAACTTTGAGAATACACTCGCAAACTTTGAGAATACACTCGCAAACTTTGAGAATATACTCCCGAACTTTGAGAATACACTCGCAAACTTTAAGAATACACTCGCAAACTTTGAGAATACACTCGCGAACTTTGAGAACACATTCCCAAACTCTGAGAACATGTTCCCGAAGCCTCTGATTAAACTCATACCTTGGGTCTGACTATTTCACTTCTGAAATAACCGATCTGCAAAGCCAAATTATTAATTCGTCGGGGTTCAGCGCTTGCATTTCGAATGCAAACATATAATTCCGGATTTGGATAAATGTTGCATTTCGCAAAACGCAACATTTTTTTTTGAGCAATCACTGATCCAAACCGGATAATTTAGCTGAATTTTTGATTTGCGTGCAGATTTATCACACAGTGGTTGTGATATTTATGAGAACCCAAGTGGGAGAAAGAAAAAGAGAAAAACCGGACGGTTAAAGTTTGTGAAAGGGAATATTACTGTGAAAAGGAAAAAGTATCAAAAAACGCAAAATGGTCGAAAATGATACAAATTATCGCAAATAAGATGGCTAAAACAAAACAGCTTTTACCGGACAAAAGTCCATAAAATGGTGTTGAAAGGTAAATAATGCATTCTAAAAAAATGTTGGGGGGATTATTTGTAGAACGATTATCCTTTATTTTACCTAATCAAAAGAAAACAACACAATCCCGAAAATCGGGACGTTCCGAGTCACAAAAGTCACACAAAGTGGTTGTATCAAAAGCACGCAAATAACGCAAATAACACAAATTTTCGCAAATAAGATTTGTAAACTAGAATATTATTTGTTGAATCTCAATTCAATAAGATTGCGTTAATTTGCGCATCTTGTGTAATTTGCGTTCTAAAAGGCTTTTGAGATAGCCTCTGGCTTTGTGTACCTTTTGTGACTTTTGTGGTAAATTGCATTTTAGGTAACAAAGCGGATATTCATAATTTATTATAAGTTGCATCGTGCTTTTTGCGGTAAACCTTGGGGCTTATTCCATAGGCTTTCTTGAAAACTCTGAAAAATGTAGTGCGCGAACCGAATCCACACTCTATGTGTATCATATCAATGTTTTTTCGGTTTTTGCTTTGATCCTCCAGATAAATAATGGCTTCTTTGAGCTTATACTCATTGATAAAATCGGCAAAATTAATTTTGCCATGTTTATTCAGCAATCCGGACAATTGATGATCTTTTAGTTTAAGTGATACAGCCAATGTGCCTACTGAACAGTTCTCGTCGAGATAAGGCTTACTCTCAGCCATATAGTTTATAAGCATTTGCCACTCAGCCGAAACTTTTTCAGGGTCCATCGGACGAAGCACTTTTTTTCCCTTGTTTACCTTAGCATCCAGAATATCAATTTTGAGGATTGCCATGATAAACAGAACAAAAAAATCTAAATACAAAGCCGTACACCCTATCCATAAAGCGGTATCTTGATTGTTTATCAAAAAATAAACCGGCAACGAGCCTAGCAGAAAAACAGTATTAGCCAATAAAAATAGCTGTACCCATGCCAGTCCGGATTTAAGTATGTGCTGAAACATGCCGACAGACCATCGGTTGATAGTTCCCAGGGCTCTTAAAGTGATAATGAAGTAAAACAGGATTTGCAGATACAGTGCAACATTGATAACGGTCATCTCCGGACTACCCTCGTGAAAATTACGAATCAACCAGTTTACCCGTTCGTCAACAGGTTGGAAATAAAACAAGACATTAAACATCGTAGCCAGCAGTACGGGTACGGCATGTAAAAGCATCGTCGGGTGAATAAACTTCAGCGGCCGGTGGAGCAACTGCAACACATAAAAATAGAAACACGGGCTCATCATCACCAACAGCAATACGTCGAGAGGCAGATAATACGAAAGCTGCGACATATTGCGGGTGTGGATAGAATGAAAATGAAAAACGATAAACTCGCTGTAGAATGTGATTAACAGGAAAAATACAGCCAGAAAGGTATTCGGACGTTTATTGGGTGAACGTCTGAAAAACAAAATCAAAGCCAGCGTTAAAAACAAAAGGCCAATGATTACATTGAAATATCCTATTTCCATAACATAAATCAGGTTACATAGACTTTAAACTATTTTGCAAAAATAATAAATTTATTTTTATAATAAAATAGCTTGTAAGCCTACACAACGATAGATTCTTAGCAACAATATGAGTGACGAAAAAATCGCACACGGAATGCAGGAATAGGACGGAAAAAACAGGCTAGGAATTCTGTTTAAAATACGGAAGTACATGCCACAAATTAGTTCATATTAAAAGCACGGCTTAACTGCCCCACCCTCTCCCGATATTATTGCCTATTAGTCGGGGCAAGCTGGGATAAATGGCGAGAAATAAAGAACGAGGGTTGCTGCCCCCACCCCCTAGGGGGCTAGCGAAGTGCGATATGTGCGAAAAGAATCAACATTTTCACTCGGCAAAGGCTCCCTTTAAGGGAACCAACGGTCAGCGTAGCTAATTAGGGGCGGATCGAAAATAGCACAAACTGATTTCAAGCATACACATAACCGAAAATGGCGACTTATGTCACCCCCGAATAAAGGATCAAACTTAGTTTTACACCTGAATACCTGAAAAAAATATTCTATCAACTTAGTCAGAAACAAAAATTTGAGTACGGAGTAAAATTAATCATAACATTTATATAACTTTGCAGCCTAAGAAAGGTGTTTTTAAACAGAGGAAAAATACAGCAAGCGTATCTGAATCTGACAAATAGACAATGATCCAATAAGCTTTAACGACAGTCTTAAATTCCCAACGAACAAATCAGTAAATCTAACACGCATCATTTTACGCAAATGAACATATTGTATTATTTCAAAGATTATGACGGATTTATGGCCAAATGGCAATACTTTCATATAATCGAAGAGCTTGAACGGGAGGGACATAATATAGTTGTATACAATCCATTAAAATACAATTCTATTGATGAATCAAACGAGCAAATTATCCCTTTCATCAAAAACTCTAAAATAAGATTTGATCTGTTTTTAAATTGTGAGAGTGATGTTTTTTTATACTCATCGTCGATAAAAGCCATTAAAGAACTGGGACTACCAACAGCCCTTATTTGTTTCGACAACCTGCATGCCCCTTACATCCACCGGAAAATGGCTCCATTATTTGATATTGTTTGGCTAACATCAATAGAGACTAAATGGTTATTCGAAAAATGGGGATGTAAAAATATCGTCTTTCAGCCTTATGCAGCTAATCCTTACAATTTTAAACCAAACTGGTCGAGCCCCACGCATTCTGTTAGTTTTATCGGATCTCCGTATGGAAGCAGGATTAATATTCTGAATAACCTAACCGGCAAAGGTGTAAAATGTGATGTATATGCTGATAAACTTAGCAACCACACTAAAACAAGATCTAAAATTCCAACACCGGTAAAAACGCCGGTTTACAAAGAACTCTGGCAGGCACTATCATTCGACATTGGAAGAAAAGTATTGATTTCTGCCCTATTGAACAGATCAATATTAAAGAACAAGTCAACACTCAGTTTGAATTCAAATCTGGAAGTACACCCCTCAGTGTCATTTCAGGACATGCAATCCATATACTCCGACAGCGCACTATCTCTCAACATTACATACCTCAGACATACTTATTTATTAAAAAATCCTCTTCACAAAGTTCACCTTCGCACTTTTGAGATTCCGATGTGTGGTGGTCTGGAAATTGCGGCTTATTCTGATGAACTGGCCGGATACTTTGAAGATGGCAAAGAAATAGTATTGTACAAATCGGACGAAGAATTTATCTCGAAAGCTAAGTTTTATTTAGATCCTAAAAATGATTCTTTATCCTCGGAGATGAAGAGGAATGCAAGAAAGCGAGCAGAAGAGGAACATACCTGGACAAAGAGATTTAATGTATTATTCTCAAATCTAAACATATAAAATATCACAAAATGTTTTTCACTTTAATCTATCGCAGAGTCATTCCTCAGAAGCTAAGGAAACAAATATATAAAGCAGTTCTTGAAAAGTACTTTCAGTCTTTTGATACCGTAAAGTACAAAATGTATTTTGCCTTCCATGCTGTTTTCCCTCCAAAAACGGAAAAATCGAAATGCCGCTACTTTATGGGTAAGCATCAAATAGTCAACTATCCGTATCCCTATTATTTAGAATATATGGCGAAGGATGTTGAATATCATTTTGATTCTTCAAAAAATCTGCCTTACGTCATTCACAACAATAAAAGATTGTACTTCAAAAACATACCTCAACAGGAAGTAGAAAGAAATTACAGACTGCTAGCCATGGAACAAGATGTGAGATCGGCTCACTGTTATGTTGAAAATTATGAGATGTTGAGAGGAAAAGTAATTCTGGACGTGGGGGCTGCAGAGGGAATATTTGCATTAAATGCAATTGACTATGCAGAGCATTTATTTCTTTTTGAATGCGAAAAAGATTGGATTGCTCCATTAGAAGCGACTTTTGAGTCGATGAAAGACAAAATTACAATTGTGGAGAAGTATGTCAGTGATGTAAACGAAGACAATATTATTACTTTAGACGAATTTGCAAAAAACAAACAGCTTGATAAGCTTTTTTTGAAGATGGATATTGAAGGATATGAGTGTAAAGCATTGTCAGGCTGCAAGGACTTATTTCTAAAAACTCCGGAGCTTAGTGGTGCCATTTGTACCTATCATAAGCACGATGATGCAAAAAACATAGCTACATTCCTTACTGCAAGAAATTATAAGAGCACCCCTACAAATGGTTATATTTACAACGAAAGATCATTGCGAACCGGGATACTCAGGTTTTAATAATAAGCAGCAAGCTATAAATCAGGTTATAACTTGTTGCAGAGCTCTATAAACAAGTTATTCCATTTTTCCATGACTCTCTCTACCGAAAATCGCTGAGAGTTCAATTTAGCTTGTGCACCCATTTTTAGTCGTAACTCTTCGTTGCTTATTAGCAGAGAAAGCTTTTCCACAAAAGTGGCTTCATCGCCTTCGGTTACTAAATAGCCATCGATATCGTTGTTTATTACGTCTCGCGGACCACATTTAAAATCATATGACACAATGGGAAGCCCACATGCTATTGCTTCGAGTAATACCATTGGCAAGCCTTCGAAAAGCGAAGTCATAACGTAAATAGAACTTTTGAAGTATTCGGCTTTAATCAGCGGAGTTGGCGGTAGTATTTCCACTGAGTCCTGAAGTTTCAGATCTTTAATTAATGACAGTAACTCTTGATCAACCACCTCTCCGATCAGGGTTAATTTCCAATCAGGATAGTTTATTGAAACTTTACTCCATATTTTCAGCATCCTGTCAATCCCTTTTTCCAGCGAAATCCGACCTACCGAAAGTATCCTTTTGTCTTTCAACTCCGAACGTTCGACCATATTAAATGGCAATGGATTTGGTATTACCGCTGCATTGGGGCGCTCTGTCCAAAATCCCTTGTCTTCTTCCGTCAGAAGAATAAATTTGTCATAATGCTTCGGTAGCCACGTTTCGTGAAATAAGCGATAAACGATCTTTAATCGTTTGATTATGCCGGTAGCTCGTTTGTACTCTATACGTGCTCTGGGCTTTAAGCAACGATGTGATTCAAGAATTTTTTTACTGCCATCTTTTATTTTATACAGAAACTCCTTCTCGTCGCGCGACATTGAAATGACAATATCTGCCTTTTCAGCCAACAATATAGGTTCTAATTTCCGACGATGCTTTTTTAATGCCACCCGATAGCCCAGGTAGTCCTTGATGAAACTGGTATTGCCCTGAATCGACTTATAGTTTATTCCAATATCAATATGACGTACGTTATTAGAATATGGATAAAAAGTCGGCTGATCATTTTGATCGGTTGTAATAATTAAAACATCGTGCCCATATACATCAGCCAAATAGTTTGCTTTTTCTACTATTACGCGTTCCATGCCACCTCCTGCAGATGCTGTAGTGGAAATATTATAAATTATCTTCATATAAATATAACCGATTTAGAAGTTGATTTTAAAAATAAGCCGTAATAGTTTTGCAAAAATAATAGTAAAATCGGCTAAAGCAAAAAGCTTATGATTAATTAGATGCAAAATAAATCTTTGCCACCTGCTGAACGATAACGAAACTGTATTTCCGCGCTTTATTTCTTCTATGTACAGTGTTGCATATTTTCGTCGTAGCGAAGCTGTTGTATGAAGAATAAATGAATTGCGGTCTACGAGTTTTGCGGTTTCTACAAACTGCTTATAACTATCATAATCATTCTGTTGAGTGAAAAATTCAGCAAGTAAGTCGAAAAGTTGGATGATAGACTGAAAATGTAGTTCCTGCTTTTTTCCACTTGAATATGAACTTAAATTACTCTGATTGTAAAAATAAACAGGTTGATTTACAACAACTATTTTACGCGAAAAGTAAAACAAGCGAACTGTAGCATAATAATCTTCTCCAAAGTTTATCCCTTGAGCCATTAAAATATTATTCTCGGTCCATAATGATAGTTTAGAAAGCGTACCCCATAGAGCAGCCCGCGTTTGCCTAAATGCTAATGCGTAAATATATTCCTTATTATTGGTTGGGAAGTTTTGCGATACAAGGCTGATTTTTTCGTCCTTCTGACAGATGTAGTAACTATCGGTTGTCGCTATATCGGCTGAGCTGGTAATAGTTTTATTGTAAAGTAATTCTAACGCGTCTTCAGCAAGATAATCATCGCTATCCACCCACATGATATATTCTCCCGTTGCAGCCTTTATGAGGGTATTTCGCGTTTCTCCGATACCTTTGTTTTCTGCATGAGAAATAATCCTTACCTGAGCTCTGACTGTAGGATAGCCATTTAAAACACTTTCCAGTAATTCAAGACTGTTGTCGGGCGTACAATCGTTGACGAAAATGTACTCTACATCTTTAAAAGTTTGGTTGAATAGCGAATGTGCACATTTTTCGATAAAAGGTGCCACATTATAGATTGGAACCAAAACTGATATTTTGGGCTGAATGGTTCTGTGATCGTTCAAATTCTTATCCATTCTGTTGGAATTAGATGTGAAGTATCAAATGATGGGTCGATATACCAGATTTCAGGTGCTACAACAACTTTTGTAGCATTCTGATTGAGCCAGGCGCCCCACCAACTGAATGTGCTATTGGAAATAATTTGATGACGGCAACTGCTAATTAGCATCAAATCCTGATAATCCTCAAAATCAGTAACGAAATGAATATCATTTTCGGCATTAAAGCTAAGTTTACACCATTCCAAATCATCTGAAAATACGTAAAACCGAGGATTGCTCAACCGATGTTTCAGGTATTCTATCGACTTCAAATAATAATCCAACGTGCAAACACCAAATTCCTTTGTTACTGTTGGATTGCTGACGTAGTCGCCTCTTCTTACATGAATAGCCACCGAATTTTGTTTCGTCATTTCATCTTTCAAAGAAGAAAACCGGGTGGTTATAAACTCATTTTTTAATGTAAGCTCTTTTAGTAATATACCCCGAATAGAATCGAAATACTTAGCGCTTTGCCAATATCCCTCCAGGATCAAATCTCTCTTCAAGCTTAACACCTCCGGATGGTATCCATAGCTGGTTTCGCAGATGTAGTTCCACCTGAACAAATCAATACCCATTTTCCAAAAACGGCGTTTTAGGGGAACAAGCCACTTGACACCTAAAATTTGGTCTTCATCATTCTTTGACGAAATCGGAGTATCTATTTTGAAAACATGTAGTTTGTATTTACGTAGCGCGGTTATTTCATTTTGTTGATTTAAAAGGCTGATATCGAATTTCAGTTCAGAATTCTGATCCTCTGCCAATCGCCTCCCAATAGCATATTGAAAGAGCTGATTTCCTAAACCACCTTTTAATTTTGTTATAATCATTTTTTCAACAACTCAAATATACCACAGCCATAATTACAACCAAAGTTCTGCTCCAATGCCGGATTTTTCAACTCTACATTTTCTACCAGGTCGCCCATATCATTTACATACGAAAATGAAACAACTTCAAAATCTTTTTCAAGAAGCTGAACTAAATAGCTAACAGAAAACACCCTGTGAGCATTAAAATTAATTCTTTGAGGACCAATTGGAACCGAAAAATAAAACCGTCCTGCCTTTTTTAGTATCTTGGCGATATTACTAATTGCTTTTTCGTGTCCATAAAAATCAATAGGATCGCCATACCTGCCAAGCCCGAAATGCTCGATAGAATGAAGTGCTGATATCGAATCACAATAGTCATGCATATCTTCAGGCAATTGCATTAAATCAGCTTTTTTAAAAACGATATTTTCCACCACGCTTTTCTGTTCGCGGATATCAAAAACCTCTATTTCCCTAAAAATGGCTACATGTGCCACAAACCCATCCGTTCTGGAACCAATATCAACATGTCGCACCGGATTATTGTTGTAGATTTTTTTTGCAACAACCAGATCCTGATGAAAATAATGGCCGGAAGCTGCACCCGACTCATCAAAACGATCTTCTAATATTATTTTGTTTGACCCATAAGGAAAAAGGTTATTCTTTCCCGCTTGCTTTGTGAGTTCTCTTTTATCTGCTTTATATTGCGATATATTGGAGAAGAAACAGATCATTTTGGGGACGTTAACACCTATAATGCCCAGAGTTCCGTAAACTTTATTTTTCAAAAATGACATGGATTTTCGTGTTTAATTGATTAATAGTTGATTTTGTTAGCCGTAGAAGTTCTGACCAATAATCACTTGCTTTGATATGTAATTTTTTACGAACTATTTTAGGCCACTTCCAATCCTGATAAAGCAGTTGGGATATTCCGGGTGCCAATATCATGCTCCAAACACCAATTGTAGTTGCATTTAAGAAGGTAAATAGTAAGCAAATGGTTATGATTCCGGTAAATAGAGCTGACTTCATAAAAGGAACTTCATTTCCGGATAATAATAATGAGCTGGATATACTCTGATTAGAATCAAGATAAGCAAATAGCAGAAATACAAAAATCATAGCTGATGGCAGTAACTGAGTTTTACTATGTATAAGAGTCAGTAATACGGGACCAAGAAATATAAAACCAGCTCCACATGCAGCAAAAACAGCTACTTGTATTATTTTACTTTTGATGTACATTCTTTTTAGTTCATACATATTATCACTTACCCTGTGTTGGGTTATCTTGGTATAATAGGTCGAGAACCACAAACTTCCAAATGAAATAATCAACTCTACAATTTGTTTTGTAGTACCATAAGAACCTATCTGAGGTAGTGTAAGATACACTGGAGCAATAAGAACAATTAATTTATTAAACAAGAACCAGCCAATTGTAGTGACTCCAATTCTGACAGCATTGGGAGTCATAATCTTCATTATTTCTGCAACCGGAATTGATGTTGCTTGTTTTAGCTCTACTTTGATGTTTTTGTCATAGAATGCTGTATAACACAAAATTCTGTTTACAATATCACTAACCAGCTGACCTATAACCAACGATATAATGCCAAATCCAAGTAACAGAAAGATAATAGAAGACAGGATGCGACTTGCCTGACCAATGATTGTTATTTGCAGATTTTTCTTAATAAAACCTCTTCCAACGAGAAGTGAACTGAAATAATATGTATATAATTGGTATGCAACCAAAATACCATAGGTAAACCATGCTAACCAGATTTCAATTTTATTGCCGGTGTATTTCGGAAGTAATACGTGAGAAAGATAAAACGGACTTGCTACGATAAATAAAAATAAAAATGTCAGTGCTAAGATGCCGTAATACCTACGCATGGCAGAAATAACACTCTTAAGAAGATTGTAATCGATAGATTTATCTGTTTCAGCTATCGTAGAGTAACCTGTTGGCTTTAATTCTTTTACTCCACTGAAAATATAGGTGATATTTCTGGAAAATGAACTGGAAAATCCAAAGTCAAGCAGTGTTGCTAAACTGCCTATTATTAGGAAGATATTCCAGAGACCAACTTCTTCTTTAGAGAGAAGGCGAAGAACAAGAGGCAACACAATTACCCCGGAAGCCACTCGCATGGTTGTTGCGATAAAGTTCCAAACCACATCTTTTCTTCCTATTTCCATGCCCAGATTAAAATTTTTGAATTATTTCTGCCATTGTTTTGGCAGCATGACCATTACCATATAAATTTGCCGAGAAATCGGATTCCTGCACGCTGAAAGAATTAAAAGCAGAAATTAAACGACGGGAATCACTACCAACCAACACATTAAATCCTTTTTCTACTAATTCTACCCACTCGGTTTGCTCGCGTAAGGTGATGCAATGTTTTCCGAAGAAAAAAGCTTCTTTCTGCACACCACCGCTATCGGTTATTACTAACTCCGCATTTTTCAGCAGCATAATCATATCAAAGTAACCCACAGGATCGATGATCATAAAGTTGGGTAATATGTATTGCTGCGCCAGTATATTTCGGGTACGCGGGTGAAGCGGAACAACAACCGGCACCTGTTTGTGAATTTCATTGAGCCCTGCAATGATGCTGCGTAGTTTTTCGGGCGAATCCGCATTTTCTTCCCGATGTATAGTAGCCAGTACATATTTTTTGGTACCACCAATACGTCTCAGAATATCCGACTTCAGCTGAGCTTTGTCCTCGTAGTACAAAGCTGCATCATACATCACATCGCCACTGTTGACAATTCTTGCCGGCAGATGATCAAATCCTTCTCTTTTGAGGTTATTCGCAGCTGTTTCCGTAGGACAAAAAAGAATGCTGGAAACGCGGTCGGTAAGTACTCTGTTTACTTCTTCGGGCATAGTCATGTCGAAAGATCGCAGGCCGGCTTCTACATGAACAATCGGAATACGAAGTTTAGAAGCTGCCAACGCACCGGCAAGTGTGGAATTTGTGTCACCATAGAGCACTACCCCATCGGGCTTTTCTACTTGCAATGCTTTTTCAATGCCTTCGATCATTCTGCCCGTCATAGCTCCATGCGACAGCGTATGAATATCCAGTTGATAAGCCGGTTTGGGTATTTCCATTTCCCGAAAGAAAATATCCGACATATTGGCTTCAAAATGCTGACCTGTATGGATAATGGACTCCTGCACGCCAAGCAATCTGAACTGACGGCTTAGAGTGGCGGCTTTGATAAACTGCGGACGGGCACCTACAATGCTTACTACTTTTCGCATAAAGAGTTTAATAAAGTGGCTAACTCGCCGGTGAGTGAACGACGCGAGAAACGCACTACCGATTCGGTTTGTACTGTCAATATCTGTTGTTTATATTTTGCGTAATAATCCAGCACAACCTGATAGGTAGATTCTTCGTCGGAGAAACCCACCATAGCTCCTGCTCCCGTATCACGAAGTACTTTGGCAGCATCTCCATCCGTTGGTCCAACAGCCAGTATCGGACGCTTAGATGCCAGATATTCGTAGAATTTTCCGGTCAGAATTCCATTGGCATTGGGCGATTGGTTTATCAACAATAACAGCAACTGCGAAGATTGCTGCTTGGCAATAGCTTCGCTGTGCGACAGATAATCTATTTTATTCAAGCTGTCCTGCAATCCGCATGCGCGTATCGATTCCAGCACCGAAAAGTCAACTTTCCCCACCAACTGAATTTGTAAGTCCTGTTTGAATTCTGCATTTTCAGCACAAATCCGGCTCAACACTTTCCATACCGTTTGCGGATTGCGGGCTGCATTGAGTGTCCCGATATGCGAAATGGAAAATTTCTCATCCAGTGGTACTGCTACCTGCTGTACATCCGATTCGTCGTAACCATTTGTAATTACCTGAATCCGTTTGGGCTTCATCGGTAAAAAATCATTTTTCCAACCGTCAGATACCGTCACCATAGCATCGGCTGTACGAATAACCTGCTTTTCTAGACGATGATGTATTTTATCGGCCAGAGCAGTCAGATTTAATTCTTTATAAAAGTCAATATTCGTCCAGGGATCCCGAAAATCGGCCAGCCAGGGTAAGTCCGGCAGGTTTCTCTTAAGTCCCAGGCCTATTAAGTGCATAGAATGCGGTGGACCGGTAGTTATCACCGCATCAACCGGATTTTCCGACAAATATTCAGTCAGATAACGTACCGAAGGAGCAATCCAGAACCGACGAGGATCGGGAATCAAGAAATTACCCCGAATCCAGATAGAAAGCTTTTCTTTCCATCCCTGTTTTTTATTTTCTGAAATAAAAGCAGCATTGATCGGTTCGCTTTTCTTCTTGCGTGTCAGCATACGGTAAACGTTGTACGGTTCCCAGATAGGCGTTTTCAACACAGTCAGTCCATCAGGTAAATCCTTCTCAAACGATGGATCAATTGATGGAAATTCCGGATTTTCGGGCGTGTAAATGATCGGTTCCCACCCAAAATCGCGCAGATATTTAGTAAACTTCAACCAACGTTGCACGCCGGCTCCCCCACTCGGAAACCAATAATACGTTATTATCAGGACTTTTTTCGGCATCTGTTATTTACTGATAGTTTCAATCGCTTTTTTCAAACGGGCAATCGTTTCGGTCTTACCAATGACATTGGTAATATCAAACATGTGCGGACCTTTTCCTTCGCCCACCACAGCCAGACGAAAAGCGTTCATCACCCCACCCATATTATATCCTTTGTTGGTAATCCAACCAATGACGATTTTTTCGGAATTCTCGACAGAAAAATCATCAATGCTTTCGAGCACATCAATCAGTTCTGTCATCAACGCAGGCGTTTCGGCCTTCCAGCGTTTTTGCACTGTTTTGGCGTCATATTCGGTTGGAGCCAGAAAGAAAAAGCCCGACTGATCCCAGATTTCATGTACAAAATGAGCACGTTCTTTAACCAACGACACTATTTTAATCACTTTTTCCGGTTCTGCTTCGATTCCTTTAGCTGTCAATATCTTTTGAAAGTGTCCGGCAATCTCTTCAACCGGTTTTAATTGCAAATATTTATGGTTAAACCATTTTCCTTTTTCGTAATCGAATTTGGCACCACTCTTACTCACGCGGTCGAGCGAAAATTGCTCAATAAGTTCCTGCATAGAAAATAGTTCCTGCTCTGTTCCGGGGTTCCATCCCAACAGTGCCAAAAAGTTGACCACCGCTTCGGGAAAATAACCCGCTTCACGATAACCCGAAGAGGTCTCACCCGTCTTAGGATCGGTCCAGTTGAGCGGAAAAACAGGAAATCCAAGTCGGTCACCGTCGCGTTTACTCAGTTTACCATTTCCATCAGGTTTTAGTAATAATGGCAGGTGTGCAAACTGTGGCATAACGTCTGTCCATCCCAAATAACGATACAACAGTACATGTAGCGGAGCCGATGGCAACCATTCTTCGCCCCGGATAACGTGCGAAATCTCCATCAGATAATCGTCCACCACATTTGCCATGTGGTAAGTAGGCAGTTGGTCGACCGATTTAAATAACACTTTATCATCCAGTACCGACGAGTTGATAATCACTTCGCCGCGTATCAAATCCTGTACTTTAATTTCTTCGTTGGGCTCTATTTTTATCCGAACCACATATTGTTCACCCTTATCAATGCGTGCCTGTACTTCATCTGCAGGCAAAGTTAGCGAGTTAGTCATCAAGTCGCGCGTTTTCGCATCGTACTGAAAGTTGGATATCTCTGCCCGTTTAGCATCCAGTTCGGCAGGCGTATCAAAAGCCACATAAGCCAAACCAGTCTGAAGCAACTGATCTACATACTTCCGGTAAATGGCCTTACGCTCACTTTGTCTGTAAGGTGCATGCGGTCCATCGGTGCTAACGCCAATACCTTCATCTATACCAATGCCAAGCCATTTGAGTGACTCCACAATATAATCTTCCGCTCCGGGCACAAAACGTGCCGAATCGGTATCTTCAATGCGGAGCAACATGTCTCCACCGTGTTTTTTTGCAAAAAGATAATTGTACAAAGCGGTACGAACTCCGCCAATATGTAATGCTCCGGTAGGGCTGGGTGCAAAGCGCACTCTTACTTTTCTCATGAGAATGTTTTTTAGTTGAAATCGTTCTTTTCGTCCCCGAAAAGCTGTAGTTGAAAACGAAATGCAAAAATAGCAAAATTTGCGTACATTCTAAGGCTTTAAGTGCTTCATTATTCAAATAAAAAAGCTCCCGAAATCTTCGGGAGCTTTTTAAATATAATTATTGGACCTTAGACCTGCCAATTAAAATTACTCCTGGTTCAAGGTTACACGTCTGAAAGCAACGCAAGTTAACTGTTTTTTTACAAGCAGTTCTTTTACTGTCATTTTTCCAGCTTCTTCACCGCCACCTTCGTACTTTTGTTCTAAAAGGGTATATTCTTTGTAGAATTTAGCCATACGTCCGGCTGCAATACTGTTTACTTTCTGTTCGGGTAAAGTTGCAGATTTCTCAGCAGTAACTGTTGTTTTAATTTCACGTGCTTTTACAGCTTCCTCTGCAGTAATCCAGCCCTTAGCTATATTTGACTCAATGTGGTTTTCGCTATCAACGTGAGCAGGATTGATACCCGCTTTTTTTAATGCCACTTCCACTTCCTTTGCAACAAGTTCGGTTTTGGTTTTTTCGATAGCCACTGCAAGCTCGTTATCTTTTACTTTTTGAGGTACTCCGGATTCATCAATAGCCACAGGCGCCATTGCTGCAATATGCATCGCCATGCCACGTAAGGTTTCGTATTCGGCGTTTTCTTGAGCAACTGCCACAATAGTAGCCAGCTTGTTTCCAGGGTGAATATAAGCAGCAGCTGTACCACCCTGAACGAATTCATAGTAGTCTAACTCCATTTTTTCGCCGGTAATACCCGAACGATCAATAATAACCTCTGAGATAACGCGACCATCGATAGTCAAAGCTGCAAGTTCGGCCAACGAAGCAGGTTTTGAAGCCATAGCCACATCCAGTACAGATTGTGTCAAAGCGATAAAGTCAGCATTTTTAGCTACGAAGTCTGTTTCACATTTCAATGCCAAAATAACTGCAAAGCCACCTTCTGAAGCTGCTAATACGCAACCTTCTGAAGCTTCACGGTCGCTACGCTTTGCAGCTGTTGCCTGACCTTTTTTACGAATAATCTCAATTGCTTTTTCAAAATCATTAGCGGCTTCAGCGAGTGCATTTTTGCAATCCATCATACCGGCACCAGTCATGGTGCGCAATTTTGAAATTTCTGCCATTGTTACTGCCATAATTGTAAGTTTTAAAAACGGCTCGTCAATCTCTCAATGAAAGATTGAGAACAGTATATTGTTAGTTTATGTATGTTTTTATCTTTTTCCACACCCGTATAACTGGTTGGATAGAAAAAACGAGTTACAAGCTACAAAAAATCATAACAGGTAACTCGCTTAAAAATATTTAACTGTCAATTGTCAACTGACAACCTCCAATTAATCTTATTCTTCTTCTTTGACGAATTTTTTTACCACGTTAGCATTCAACGCTTCTTCGTCTTCTTTTTGAGTTCTTGGTCTCTTGGTAATTCTCGATTTTTTATCTTTTGCAACAGGAGCTTCAGCAGCTTCAGTATCGACTTTTTCTACTTTGCGTTCTTCCAAACCTTCCTGGATAGCAGCAACCATAGCAGTAAGAATTACATCTACCGATTTTGTAGCATCATCGTTAGCCGGAATCACGAAATCGATATCATTAGGATTCGAGTTTGTATCCACAATACCGAAAACAGGAATACCCAAACGTTGAGCTTCCAATACGGCAATGTGTTCTTTCATTACGTCAACAATAAAAAGAGCTGAAGGCAAACGAGTCAAATCAGCAATCGAACCTAAGTTCTTTTCCAGCTTTTCGCGTTGACGGGTGATTTGCAATTTTTCGCGTTTTGAGATGTTCTCAAAAGTACCATCAGTAGCCATTTTATCAATAGTGGTCATTTTTTTAACCGCTTTACGGATAGTAGGGAAGTTGGTCAACATACCACCAGCCCAACGTTCAGTGATATATGGCATTCCAACAGCAGCAGCTTTTTCAGAAACTACATCTTTGGCTTGTTTTTTAGTTGCAACGAAAAGAACCTTACGTCCTGATTTTGCAATTTGTTTCAAAGCTGCAGCAGCTTCATCAATTTTCACTACCGTTTTGTGCAAATCGATAATGTGGATGTCATTACGCTCCATAAAGATATAAGGAGCCATAGCAGGATTCCATTTACGTTTTAAGTGACCAAAGTGGCAACCTGCTTCTAATAATTCGTCGAAATTTGTTCTTGACATTTTTGTTGTTTAAAATTGTTTACTTTCTGTTTAAATCAATCGTCGAGTAGCCACCAGTGTCTATGAGTCTCGGCAATTTAGATACTAAACCAATGTGATAATATGATAATATGATGACATGACGATGTGCTGATTAAAAATCATCACATTGACACATCTGCTTATCCACCCATCATTAACGTTTCGAGAACTGGAATCTCTTGCGGGCTTTTGGTTGACCCGGTTTTTTACGTTCCACTTCGCGTGGGTCACGAGTCATGAATCCTTCAACTTTCAATGCTGATTTGTCTTCTGGGTTGATTTTCACCAACGCACGAGCAATTGCCAAACGCAAAGCTCCGGCTTGCCCATTGAAACCACCACCATCAAGATTTACTTTGATGTCATATTTTTCAACTACTCCTAATTTATTCAAAGGTTGTTTTACAACATATTGTAAAATTGGTGATGGAAAATATACGGAAATATCGCGTTTATTAATTGTAATTTGTCCGGTTCCTTCGCTTACGAAAACACGAGCAACAGCCGCTTTTCTTCTTCCTAAGGCATTTATTACTTCCATACTGATTATTTAATTGAGTTTAAATCGATTTGTTTTGGTTGTTGAGCTTGCATGTTGTGTTCCGCACCTGGGAATACATACAAATTACCCAAAAGTTTGTCTCCCAAACGGTTTTTAGGTAACATACCTTTTACCACTTTTTTGATAAGCTTTTCAGAACTCTTTGCCATTAATTTGGCAGGTGTAATTTCACGTTGTCCGCCCGGATAGCCTGTATGGCTAAGGTAAATGCGGTCATTCCACTTGTTGCCGGTTAATTGAACTTTTTCTGCATTGATAAGAATTACATTATCACCGCAATCAACGTGAGGAGTGAAACTAGGTTTGTATTTTCCGCGCAAAAGTTTAGCAACTTTTGAGCCCATACGTCCCAATACCATATCGGTAGCATCCACTACTACCCATTCTTTCTGCGCCGTTGCTTTATTGGCAGAAATGGTTTTATAACTTAACGTATCCACTTTATAAAAATATTTTTTAATTAATAATTCAGTCGTTTCATTTGTTTCAACCTTATTTTGAGAGAGGCTAATCGGCACAAAACACGATATTTACACACAACAAAACGGACTATTACACTGTGATAATAAACGGACTGCAAAAATACAGCTTTTCTTTGGATTACCAAACAATTGAACATCTTTTTTTTATACTGCATTTTTCAGCCTGAAAACGACTATTTTCAAATAGCTTTTTACAGCCAAAACCACACTTCATCAGACAAAAATATCCTTCAAAAAAAAAACACACAAAAATACTGATCAGACAAAATTCATTAATTTTGTCGCATGAACAGATTAAATGTACACTTTTACCAACAAGACGCCGTGACTGTAGCCGAGAAATTGCTCGGCAAGATTCTGATCCGGGTTTTCGATGACGGCACAACACAGCGCTATCGCATCACCGAAACCGAAGCATATCTAGGCGAAGAAGACAAAGCCTGTCATGCCAGTAAAGGGCGAACTGCACGAACGGACATTATGTACTCCGACGGCGGAAAGATCTACGTATACCTTATATATGGAATGTACTGGATGCTGAATGTGGTGACCGGAAAAGAGAATCACCCTCAGGCTGTTTTAATCCGCGGTATAGACCATATTATCGGTTCAGGCAAAGTGGGTCGTGAATTAAAAATAGACAAAAGATTTTATGGCGAAGATTTACTGACTTCAAACCGTATATGGATTGAAAATGCACCCGACGTATCGGACTTCAACACCGCTCCACGCATCGGAATTGACTATGCCGGTGAAGAATGGCGCGACAAACCCTGGAGATTTATTTTAAAACAAGAACAAAACAAAATCAAATAACCGTTAGGTTAAATCCATCCAAAATAAAATCGTACATTTGCAATTATTTATCTGAAAATTCAAACATTTCAGCGATGATCGGCAAACGAAAAAAAGAACTAAAGGAGAAACTATCCAACTCATTCGGAGAAACTAAAGATGAACTCTTCGATTTTGGACGAATTGAAAAGCATTTTCGAAAGAAAAACAACTCAACTGCATTTCAAATCATATCGGACAAAACATCGAACGATTTAGATTTAGACGAAGTGTTTACATTTCTGGATCGGACTAATTCAAAAATCGGACAACAATACCTATATAATAAGCTCCGAACAATCCAGAATGACTCCGGCAAAACTTTACGAGACGAGAAAATCATAGATCGGCTATCAACGGACTCAGAATTGCGCATCGCACTACAGATTCAACTATCCAAACTTAATAATACGGAAGCTTATTATATAACCACCCTGTTTCAGAACGAACATCCAAAGCCTCCAAAATGGTTTTTCGTAGTGCGCATACTATCACTCTTTGCATTTGCCACATTATTAATGACAATCGTTTCACTGAAGGCGTTTCCGCTTCTGGTCGTCGTATTCGCAATAAATACCTGGATACACATCTGGAATAAAAAGAACCTGTACGAATACCTGAGCTCTTTGCCTCAACTTTTGAAAATGAATGATGTTGCAAAAGCTTTAATCAGAACCGACATTGGAAAAGAAATAAATCCCAACATCTGCCAATCAACCGGAATCATCGACAAGATAAAACATCACCTGTCTTTGTTTACATTGGAAACAAAACTTCAGGGAGATCTGCAACAAGCTATTTGGTTTATAGCAGAATTACTCAAAACTCTGTTCCTTATTGAACCTTTGTTTCTGTTTCACATCCTAAAAGAGCTTAACACCAAGAGAACGGAAATAGAAGATGTATTTACTTTCGTTGGAGAAATAGACACATTGATTTCCATCGCCTCTCTAAGAAAAGGGTTAGATCATTACTGCCGACCCCCCATTTCAAAAGAGAAGACCTTAACTGCAAAGAATGCTTTCCACCCACTGATACCAAACTGCATCGAGAACAGCATCCGGATTGGAACGAAATCCATTCTTCTAACCGGCTCTAACATGTCTGGCAAAACATCGTTTATAAGAACAATTGGGATCAACGTTATAACCGGACAAACAATAAACACTTGTTTCGCTGATGAATTCAGACTGTCTCAAATGAATATCTTTTCGGCAATACGAATTAGCGATGACTTAATGAATGACAAGAGTTATTATTTCGAAGAAGTTTTGTCTATTAAGTCTATGATCGACAACAGCACAAACGGTAAGACCAACTTATTTTTACTTGACGAGATATTTAAGGGAACGAACACCATAGAAAGAATATCTGCAGGAAAAGCGGTATTATCTGCACTTTCAAAAGGAAATAATATTGTTTTTGTATCAACTCACGACATTGAGCTGGCAGATTTACTAAAGAACGAATACGAACTGTATCATTTCAGCGAAATCGTCGATCACAAATCAGTGGATTTTGATTACAAACTAAAAGAAGGAAAGCTGAAAGACCGGAATGCAATTCGCATACTTCAGATCAACGACTACCCGGAAGAACTTATTCAGGAAGCAATTGAAATTTCGAAAGAATTGGATCGGCTATCTGCCACAAACTACCAGCAGACAAACCTACAACAAAAAGAATAGAGCGTACACATTGCAAACGATTGCAACATTTATACATCTTTCGAATTCAATACCAGCTTCTGATTACATAAATAAGTTTTACATTTGCTAATCATTCATTCAATTAGTATATCAAAATCACAAGGGAAACATGACAAAGAAATTATTTTTAATTCTGCTCACTTTTATCTCTATCAGCATTTCTGCACAGATAGAACGCGTTGAACCGGCTTTTTGGTGGGTAGGCATGAAGAACACACAGCTTCAATTACTGATTCACGGCTCCGAAATATGCAATCGACAAGTAACATTATCGTATCCGGGAGTAAAAATACAAAAAGCAAACCGGGTTTGCAGTCCGAACTATTTGTTTGTAACACTCGAAATAGACCCGACGATAGCAAAGGCCGGAAAATTTGAAGTGCTATTGAAACAACCCAAAAAAGCAAATCTTTCGTTTCAGTATGAACTCAAAAATCGCAGAAGCGGATCAGCGGAACGCGAAGGATTTTCAAGTGCCGACGTTATGTACCTGCTTATGCCCGATCGGTTTGCCAACGGAAATCCAAAGAATGACAACATCGCTTCTCTACCCGACAAGGTCAACAGAAACATTGATTACAACCGACATGGTGGAGATATCAAAGGTATTCAGGACCATCTGGATTACATAAAAGAACTGGGAGCTACCACTATTTGGTGTACACCGGTACAAGAAAACAATTACGAAAAATACAGCTATCACGGCTACGCTATCAGCGATCTGTACAAAATCGACCCACGCTTTGGCTCAAACGATGAATACAAGAACTTTGTAGCAACTTCGCACGACAAAGGACTGAAAGTGGTTATGGATATGGTGTCAAACCATGGTGGAATTGATGCATGGTGGATGAAAGATTTACCTCTGGAAGACTGGATACACCAATGGCCTACCTATACTCAAACCAATCACAAAGCAGCTACTATTAAAGATACTCACGCAGCCAATGTAGACAAAAAAGCAATGGTAGACGGTTGGTTTGACACTACAATGCCGGATATGAACCAGCAGAATCCCTATTTCTGGACGTATTATATCCAAAACTCTATTTGGTGGGTTGAATACGCCAACCTCGACGGCATCCGCATGGACACTTACCCTTACAACGACCGCGATGCGATGGCGCAATGGGCAAAGGCTATCACCGACGAATACCCAAACTTCAATATTGTAGGCGAAACATGGCTCAGCAACACGCAAGACATAGCATTCTGGCAAAAAGATGCGGTAAATTCGTTGAACTACAATTCGCAACTGCCTACCGTAATGGATTTCATAACAGAGAGAGCGCTGGAAACCTGCTTTAACGAACATGGAAAATCGTGGGAAGACAAAGGCATGAATCGGCTCTACAATGCTATTGCCAATGATTATTTGTATGCCAACACAAATAACTTACTGATATTTGCCGAGAACCACGACACACAACGGTACAACCATCAGATAAATGAAAGTCCGGCGAAATTCAAAATGGCGATGTCATTTTTGATGACAACCCGCGGCATACCACAACTATATTATGGCTCAGAAATAGGTATGACCGGCAACAAAGACAAAGGCGATGGTGACATCCGACGCGACTTCCCCGGTGGATGGGCGGGCGATTCGATCAACGTTTTTACAGCCAAAGGACGCACCGCAGCTCAAAATGAAAGATTCGATTATATGTCGAAGCTACTCAACTGGCGCAAAAACAAAGCGGTGATTCACACTGGGCAATTAACGCATTACGTGCCGGAAAACGACATCTACGTTTATTTCCGCTACAATGAAAAAGACAACATTATGGTGATAATAAATAACAACGAGACCGACCAGACATTGAAAACCGCGCGTTATGCCGAAAGCATGAAAGATAAAACAGCGGGTATAGATGTTATGACCGGAAATAAGTACGACCTGACTACCGCCCTGACGATACCGAAACAAACCGTGCTTATTCTTGAGTTACAATAAAGCCAAAAACTAACACTAAGACACGAAAGGCACAGAGTTGCACTAAGTTTAAAATTTTCAATATTCTCTGTGGCTAAAAAAATAAAAAAAGAACAGGAAGAATAAAAACATCCAGGTTTTACTTGTCAGCCATTTTGAAAATCATTGATTTAAAATACAAAAGCAAGTATCCTTACCTTAGCACCCTCTATGTTCAGGACACTTTTAGTGATTCTTTGTGCACTTAGTGCTTCAGCGGTCGGCCTTCTTTTTTAATTCCGAACTCAAGAACATTTTATTCGACATAAACTCTATTGCATAAAAACGAAAACAGATAGCTTCCAACTGAAACTATCTGTTTTTGTTTTATATCAATCGTCAATTCGGGCTATCGGTTTGTGTCTGTAATAATACCTCAGTTTTTTACCCAGGCGCACATAGCGGTAAATACCCACCACCAGAATAATAACACTCAGCGAAATGGTTACAAAGGCCATCCATTTAATATTATCAAAACCCTGAAGCTGCAAAAATGCAATTCCACCCAACAACATATAAAGCGATGTTCGAAGGAACGAAAAAAAGGTTCTCTCATTGGCCAGCTTAGTACGCTCCAACGCCAGATAATCCTGAAGATTGATCTCTTTTATGTCGGCAGAATTTTCCGATTCTTTCATTGCCATAGATATATTAGGAATTAGCAGTTAAGTTGAGATCCTACCGAATTAAGCTTCCCCTCCGCCAAACGCCATAGGAACCGGCGGAACAAAACCATTATCGGTTAGTTTTATTTTTCCGTTTTGCTGTTCGAACTTCGTAATATTTTCCTGAAGGGCAAAAAGCAATCGTTTTGCATGTTCGGGTGTAAGAATGATGCGCGACTTCACATTCGCTTTAGGCGTTCCAGGCATGATGCGAATAAAGTCGACAACAAACTCGGAGGTAGAATGCGAAATAATGGCTAGATTTGAATAAGTTCCTTCAGCTATTTCAGCCGAAAGCTCAATGTTGAGTTGATTTTCCTGGTTTTCCATCTTATTTTTTGATTGTTTGCCATGACAATACACTGTTTGTCATTATTTATTTTGGTGATTTATATTTGCCAAAGAGAATTGCAAAGATAAGATTTTTTGTTGAATGAAAATGATTTACTCTTATTCAACAATTTGTTTTTTACCGAAGAATCCGGACATTATTTTACAACTATCCGGATGGCAAAAAAAAGAGGAACCCCGATTATCAAAGAGATAATCAGGAACAAAAAAAGCAGGCCTGCAGCAGACCACTTGCCGGAAAGCTATTTGCGAACAGAAAGCAAAGGAGAGTTATCGGATGCAACCATATTAAAGTCGATATCGGCTTCCATGGCATAATGATCGGACAGATTAGAAGGCTTCGCTCCCACTCTGGCATAAAAAGGCTGTACTTTGCGCTCGATACGACCAATCCACTGATCGTTGCGAACCAGAATATAATCGATCACCCGTTTTTTGCCCGATGCGTTTCGCATCAGCGTATTATCAATCTCGTCGTACGTAAACTTGAGGTCTCCGCTTATGACTCCATTATTTGCCTCAAGTGTATGAAGCATTGATTTATAATTGACATCATCATCCATATCGATATTGAAATCGCCACAAATAAGTTGAGGTATTGCGGGATCGAAATACGGATTCAGTAAATGTTCTTTAATCTCACGACACTGCTTGTCGCGCACCGGCTGCGAATTGTCGGCCTGCAAATGCGTGGCCAGCAACTGAAACTTTGCACCCTGAAAATTACCCTGAAAAAGCACGGCACCCTTACGCGCAATGATATCAAAACCTTCGCTGAGACTAAATTTAATTTTGGCCAATTGATTGAGGGGCATTTTACTGACAATCCACAATCCGCTACTGGTACGAAACGGCCAGAAACCACTGTTGGCCGGACCGTATTGATAGGGATAATCCTTTGCCAATCGTTTAGCCAAAATGTGCCGGCACTTACTACTAAATGCTTCCTGAAAAACAATAATCTGATAATCGGAGTGAGACAACTCACCGGCAATTGCTTTAGCCCGTCTGGCATTGTGATTAAACAAGCTCAGATAAGGTAACATATAAATGTTCCAACTCAGAATTTTGAGTGACTTTGCGTCCATACTTGATTTTTGCGTTAGTTGCGATGGTTGACTCACAGCACAGGGAATAACAAACATCATCAATAGAAAAAAGAAACACAGGCTTTTGTTCATAATAATTTGCATTTATAATGTATGCAAACTAACAACAAGCATTTTACAACCTGATTAAAACGGAATGACTATACGATGAAAGAAAAAATCCCGACAATCGTAAGATTATCGGGATTCGTTCGTGCGGCTGAAGGGACTCGAACCCCCACGCCTCTCGGCACCAGATCCTAAGTCTGGCGCGGCTACCAATTACGCCACAGCCGCAAGTGTGTAATGCGGGTGCAAAGATACATCCTTTTTTGGTTTTGACAAACTTTGACCGGACTTTTTGAAACAAAAATGCAAACTATTTTCACAAACAACAAGGTTTCAAGAACTTTATGCTTTACATTTTTCGCAAAAAATATTACTGCCTCATGGTTTTGGCCACCCGAAAGCGGGTACTCACCAACGTTTCGTCAATTAAATCGGCACGCGATGCACGAATCGGATTGATGTCAATGCCACCACGACGCGTGTACATGGCCGCCACCATAAGCTCCGAAGGCTGAAACGCATCCCAAAAACGCTTATAAATCATCTCCACCACTTCTTCGTGAAAATGATTCTCTTTCCTGAACGATACGAGATATTCCATCACCGATGCCAGATCGATATCGTAACGCGACGTGATGCGGACAAACAAATCGCCCCAGTCGGGTTGATTGGTGACACGACAATTGGACCGCAGCAGATCGGAATGAAAAGCATATTGACGATCGGAGTCGGCAAGCGTGCTACGAAGCAGCTCCGGAGACTCCACAAAGCGCGAAAACACTATGGATTCCTGTTTTTCAACCGGAACCAGTTTATTTAAATCAGCCTGGCACAAGGAAGAAAAAGCCTGCTTCTCTTCGCTCCGACTGTCGAACAAAACGGCCGACACCTGCGTCTCCAACAGGGCGCTCAAATCGGATTGAATAATACCCGCAACCCGTTTTTCGGCTTCGGCAACCGTGCCCCCGAACCGATCCATATTGAAGGCATTGAGATATAGTTTCAGCGATTTGGATTCTACCAAAAACCGACTATCGGCAGCATAAATCAGTTTTAATACGCGCGACACCGGCAAGCCATTGTCGGTAAGAAACGAAAGCTCGTAACAATTCCACACATCATAGCCCACAAAAGGTAGCTGTGCATCATCGAGTCCGTAATGCAATCGGTTTTCGGAACGCGGAATGCGAAACAGAATACCGGCGTTGTATTGATCGGGGGTCTCTGCTTTTTTTCCGAGTAAAGAGTCTTTTATATTAAAATCCATAATTGATAAAATGACGAAATTGTTGACTTATCGAAACAACCGACTATCTCAGCTTAGCACATTTACGACTCAACCAGTCGCGCTCATCTTCATTGAGCAACGGCGAAATTTTATCGTACACTTTCTGATGATAATTATTTATCCAGTCAATTTCGGCAGGAGTCATAATTTCCATATCGATGAGTTCCTGATCGATGGGGCAAAGCGTAAGTGTTTCGAATTTGAGGAATTGCCCGAATTCAGTGGTCATAGCCGGCACAACCACCATCATGTTTTCGGTACGCACCCCGTGTTGACCGGTACGATACAGCCCCGGTTCGTTGGACATCACCATGCCCGGCTCCAATACCACGGAGTTTTCTTCGGCACGGATGCTTTGCGGTCCTTCGTGCACATTGAGGAAATGACCTACACCATGACCGGTTCCGTGTCCGTAATTCAGCCCTAAATCCCACATGGCTTTACGCGCCAGGATGTCAATCTGCGAACCACGTGTGTTAACCGGAAAAATGGCTGTGTCCAGTGCAATATTTCCCTTTAGAACCAGAGTAAAATCCATCTTTTGTTGCACGGTAGGTGTTCCCAGTGCAATGGTACGGGTGATATCGGTAGTTCCGTCGAGGTACTGACCGCCGGAATCAATGAGCAGGATGTTTTCAGCTTTCAGGATAGAAGCCGACTCGGGCGTGGCACTGTAATGCACTACCGCACCGTGAGGGCCGTAACCGATGATGGATCCGAAGCTTTCGCCCATAAAGTTTTTACCCATGCTGCGAAATTTACACAACTGTTTGTCGATAGACAATTCGGTATGCTTGCCCGTCTTTACATTTTCTTCGAGCCACATGTAGAAGCGCGTAAGTGCCACACCGTCTTCCACCATAGCACGACGATAACCTTCTATTTCCACAGCATTTTTGATGCTTTTCATTTTGTTTACCGGCGACAACCGGTTGCATATTCCGCAAGCGGAAGGAATGGCTTCGAACAAAGACTGATTGAGTTTGGCGCCATCCAACAAAACCGATTCGGAAACCGGAATAGCTTTCAAAGCTTTGTAAACGTCGGCATAAGGAGCTACCGAAACGCCTTCGGACTGCAGAAAAGATGCAGCCTCTGGAGTCACCTTTTCGGGTGCAACAAACAGAGTAGCTTTGTCTTCGGTGACAAGTGCATAAGAGATAACCACCGGATTGTAGCTAACATCGTTGCCACGAATGTTGAACAGCCACACAATTTCGTCGAGAGCCGAAAGTACAAATACTCCGGCATGTTCTTTTTTCATTTGTTCGCGGAGTGACTGAAGTTTTTCGGCAACAGATTTTCCGGCATATTGAGCATCAAAAACAAAAAACGGATCGGAAGGCAATGCAGGACGGTCGGTCAACACCTGAGCAAGCAGGTCGATAGAGACCAATTCCACCCCGGCAGCTTTCAGCTCGGCTTTCATGGCTGCGTACGCATTTACCGAAAACATCTGAGCGTTCACTCCCACCCGTTCGTCGGCTTTTAGTTCGGCAGAGAGCCAGCCAATAATATCGGGCGTTCCGGGCTGAGCCAGTTTCATCAAATCGATTCCGGTGCCGGCGAGTTGCTCTGCACCTTGCAAAAAATAACGCGAGTCGGTCCACAGTCCGGCTTTTTCAAGACCCACTACAGCAGTTCCGGCTGAACCTGTAAAACCTGATATCCACACACGTTCTTTCCAATAGTCGGCTATATACTCACTGGCATGCGGATCGGTACCGGGAATTACACAAGCCGAAACGCCGGCATTTTTCATTGCTCCGCGAAGCAATTCGAGGCGTTTTTTTATTTGTTCCATTTTATATATCGTTTATTATTATACGTTTTTTTTGCAAATGCAAAGATAAAAATTATAAATGATTATATGCCGATAATGCAGGCATAACTGAACTTAAAAATCGACAGAACACATGCCAACATTCATTTTTCGGAAAGCTACTACAGCATGTACATACCGGGCTACACAAATTACAAGACCAATTCTACAAGTTACAAAATCGACTCGACAAGTTACAAAGTTAACTTTGAAGATTACATGATTAAATCAACAAACTACATAGCCAACTCTGCAAATTACATTGTTAACTTTACATCTTACATAATGCGCTCGACAGACTACATTGTTAACTTTGAAAGTTACAAAGCCAACTATGCAAACTACATTGTGAAATTTGAAGATTACAAAGCCAACTTTGTAGGTTACATTATAAGCTCGACAAAATACATGGTAAACCCGACAAATTACATAGCCCGCTCAACAGATTAAGGAACCGGATTGAAAAAACGAAATGAGAAATAAACCGGATCAACAGCGGAAATAAACCGAAACAATGCTTGCTGTGGATGTTACTCAATGGAGTCAGATAACTACATATATAATTATCGCTCTATCATTTAAAACAACATCGATAGATATTGTCTTTTGTGAGCTTCAAGAACTATTTCACCACAAAAGCCACAAAAGATACACAAAAGAGAATAAAGAAAAATTAAAGTTATAAGCACCCTGAATTTTCAAGTAAACAAAAGCAAAGTTTTTATTTCATAAAAACTTTTGTGGTCCTTTTGTGGCTTTTGTGGCATTTCCTTTTCAGCAGAAAAAAAAGATTAATCACACAGCATATCTATATAAACCATTGCGTTTTGCGTTAGGAATATTGCTAAAATATTCTAAAATAAATTCGCGGCAAAGTGTCGCAAAATTATTTTAGATAAAAATATCTAAAAACACACTTTTACTCATTTTTGATTCGAAAAATATTTTATAGATTTGCATTAACTTTTTATCAAACAAAAAAAATTACAATCATGAATGACTATCAAAACGCCAAACATGCTTCTTACAAACTAATGGTAATAGAAGCACAAAATTATCCAAAAGAAGTAGCAACAATACCTGCATTTGCCACAGGCATGGCCCGACTGGAAACTATCAACAGACTGACTGAAGAACTGGGAATTCAGCAAGCCAAAAACCTGACCGGCATCACCAAAGACAAAAATGCGGTTGCAGAGTCGGTCATCGATTATCTGTTGGATATATCGGGAGCAGTGCACTCATTTGCTGTTACAAAAAAAGACAAAACGCTGCAGGAACGGGTTAACTACAAAGAAACTGCAATAGACCGAATGTCGATAGCCGACCTTCTTAAGGCTGCTGCCATAGTGATTGAAGAAGCCGACAAACTGACGCCGGAGCAATTGACAGATCAAGGCATAACAGCTGCAGAAATGACCGCATTTAAAGCCGCCTACGCAGAGCTAAAAGCTACCAGCACCGACAAACAAACTGCTGTGATAGACCGATCCGGTTATACGCAACAAATAGCCGATCTGTTTGCCGAAGCCGGAGACTTAAAAAAGAATGTACTCGACCGCCTTGCTACCCAGTTCCAACGTAAGGCTCCCGAGTTTTATCACAAATACAAAGCCGCCTCAATAGTTATTTACAAGCGAAAATCCAAAACAACTAAAACCACCGAGGCTAAATAAAAAAACAAAAAAACAATACGGATGCTGTGACAGACATAGCATCCGTTTTTTGTTGGATTGATTTTTACAGAATGTATTTTGCAAAATAATTAGCTTAAACAGCACAAAGTATTTATCTTTGGGACTTCAAATGATACAAAATACAACCACCATCATCCACTCATGAGAAAAACAAGTATTCTAATTGCACTATCCATATTCAGTCTGTTACCGACAAAAAGCTTTTCGCAAACCAGGTCCGGACTTTATGAAATCGCAAGCTGGCAGGGATTTCGACAAGCAGCCATCAGCTATACCTTCGACGACAATTGCTCAAATCAACTGGCAGTGGCAATACCGTTGTTTAATGAATACGGATTACGTACTACGATGTTTGTTCCCTCGTCGTGGGTAAAAGACTGGAGCGGATTGCAAGCCGCAGCCGACCGGGGACACGAAATAGCCAGTCACACCGTGACGCACACCAACCTGGGAAGTTTAAACACCAATCAGCAAACGGCAGAATTCAAAAACTCGCAGGACACGATCAACGCCCACATCAAAGGCCACACGTGCCGTACCATAGCTTATCCGTATTGCGTTCCGGGCAGCGATTCGATTTGCGGGAGGTATTACATAGCCGCAAGACATTGTCAGGGATATGTAGAATCAAAAATGCCCTCCGATTTTATGAAGATAAGCTCCGTAACCACCGGAAGCGTATCGTCAGTGCAAACCCTTGGCGATTTCAACCGCAAAGTGGAAAAAGCCGACTCCATAAACGGCTGGTGCGTGTTTTTGATACACAGCATCGACAACGACGGCGGCTACTCACCTACTCAGTCGGCGGTTCTCCGGTCGCATCTCGATTATATCAAGCAACACAACGATCGGTTTTGGGTAGCCCCCTTTGGCAATGTTGTTCGCTACATCAGAGAACGGGATGCGGCAATTATTCGCGAAACAACCCAAAGCAAAACAAGCATAACCTTACAGGTATCGGACAAACTGGAAAATTCCATTTACAACTACCCCATAACAATCAGACGGGTGCTGCCCAAAACCTGGAAATCGGCTGACATTATGCAAAACGGACAAAAAATAAAGGCGGTAGTATCGAGAAAAGACGGATTGCACTACATCATGTTTGATGTAGTGCCCGACCAGGGAGATATCATTATTGCAAAGAGATAAGATCAAAACAATTTTGAAAATCTGACTTTAGGCAAAGTAGAAAGAGGGATTATTTCCGGCTACGAATAACAGCAAATACAAATTTAAAGTTATTTTTCATTCGTGAAAATATAAATTTGAGTAATTTTGCCGACGATTTTCGGTTGATGCCACTCAGCCGCAAGGACGGTATGAGTGACATCCTAATTACGACGAAAAATTTTTACGAATGAAAAAGATAATCTCTTATCCACTCTCATTAGTAGCTTGTTTTCTGTTCTTTTGTGCCATCTGTGTGTTTCATCCCATTCAGTACATTTGCTTAAATGTATTCGGATATCAGGCGCACAAAAGAAGTGTAGACCTACTAAACCTGGTTTTACTGCGTGTGTTACTGGCCATTTTATCAACGGCAGAAGTAGAATTTAAAACCGATCTGCCCGAAGGCAAACCACTTATATTTGTAGCCAATCATCAGGGCTTGTTCGACATTATCGGCACAGGTTGGTTTCTGCGCAAGTATCACCCCAAGTTTGTAAGCAAAATAGAATTAGGGAAAGGTATTCCCAGCGTGTCGTACAATTTAAATCATGGCGGATCGGTATTAATCGACCGAAAAGATCCCAGACAGGCACTTCCCGCTTTAAAACAAATGGGCGAATATATTGAAGCAACAAACCGCTCGGCAGTCATCTTCCCCGAAGGAACCCGTTCCAGAACCGGAGAACCCGGAAACTTTGCTTCCAACGGATTAAAAATCTTGTGCAAATTTGCTCCGAATGCATTGGTTGTCCCCGTTACCATCAACAATTCATGGAAAGTGTTTCGTTATGGTAAATTCCCAATGGGCATTGGCAACCGATTAAAGTTTACGATTCATCCAGCCATGGCTGTAAACGAATGCGATTTCAACACCCTGTTTGAAAAAACAGAAAAAGCCATTGTGGGCGACATAGTATAGTTACAAGTTAATAGTTACGAGTTACGAAGACAGCATTATAAGGGGAAGCCAGTAGATATCAGCGCTTAGACAAACCAATTACAATCGCAGAGAAATATCAAACCAAGAATTACAGAGTCATTAAATTCGCTTAACAACAAAAGATTTTGAATTATGAAACAACTTGAAAAACTGGCAGAAAACACGTCTTTTACGGCGGTAAACATGGGTAATTTAGCTGACATCATGGATTATTCGCTGATTCATCCGGTAAGCAAAAGAATGCTGGAAGGTAAAGTCTTTTTAAAAGACGCCACACAGGCAACAGGAACGGAAATCTCATTTAATTCGCTTCCTCCACATTCGGAACAACCCTATTTTCATATTCACCGAAAAAACGAAGAAACGTATATCATATTAAAAGGCTTCGGATTCTTTCAGGTAGACGAAGATTGCTTCAACATCAAAGAAGGAAGTGTTATACGGGTAGCTCCGCAGGGGAACCGCGGCATCTCTAACTCTTCGGATGAAACGATGGTGTATATGGTTATTCAATCCAAAGAAAACTCATTGGAAGAACATACCAGTGCCGATGGAGAAAGAATTCCATGCGAACCCAAATGGAGATAAAGAACTTATTTTACGGATAAATCAGTTCATAACAAAGCTCTGACCGGAAGAAAAATATCCTGTAGTGACGGTGCTTAACCGTCACTACATTTCACAAAACATCCGAACTAATTCCCTTGCCAACTCGTTTTGTAATTTGTATCTTTGCGGGTTCAATTTTTCATTTGAACACAAATCACACAAACACCTGCGAACCCCACTGAACAATAAGAACTTTTTGCTGAACCAAGAAGTTCTTAAAGTCTGATTTTGTGTTGAGCTCGCAGCATTTGTATAATTTGCAATCCTTACTTTAAACAAAACTGTTTTGGCTAAAAATTCCGACATACAACCCATCGAAGCTTCTGAAAGAGTAGAAGTGATCGGTGCCCGGGTTCACAACTTAAAAAATATCGATGTTTCTATTCCGCGTGATGCTTTGACGGTGATTACCGGACTCAGCGGCAGCGGAAAATCTTCGCTGGCTTTCGACACGATCTTCGCCGAAGGCCAACGTCGTTACATTGAAACATTCTCGGCTTACGCCCGTAGCTTTCTCGGCAATATGGAGCGCCCCGATGTGGATAAAATCACCGGATTGAGTCCCGTTATTTCCATTGAGCAAAAAACGACCAACAAAAATCCGCGGTCAACAGTAGGTACTACCACCGAGATTTACGACTTTCTGCGTTTGCTGTTTGCACGTGCCGGCGAAGCCTTTTCGTATGTCACCGGTGAAAAAATGGTAAAGTATTCCGAAGATCAGATTGTGGATCTGATTCTGAAAGACTACGAAGGAAAAAAAACATTCCTGCTCGCTCCACTGGTTCGTGGTCGTAAAGGGCACTACAAAGAACTGTTCGAACAAATTCGCAAAAAAGGATACCTGCACGTCCGGATCGACGGTGAAATACGCGAAGCCACTCACGGCCTGAAACTAGATCGTTATAAGAACCACGATATCGAAGTGGTGATCGACAAACTATTGGTGAGTGAAAAAGACCGTCAACGCCTGAAACAATCGATGCAAAAAGCCATGCAACAGGGCAACGGCATCGTGATGTTGCTGGAAAAAGACGAAGAAAACATTCGCTATTTCAGTAAGATGCTGATGTGTCCCACCAGTGGTATTTCGTACGACGAACCCGCACCACACAACTTCTCATTCAACTCGCCTCACGGAGCTTGTCCACGCTGTAAAGGCCTTGGCTTTGTAAACGAGATTGATATGGATAAAATTGTACCCGACAAAAAGCTCAGTATTTACAATGGCGCCATTGCTCCACTCGGGAAACATAAAAACTCCACGATCTTCTGGCAGATAGAAGCTATACTCGAAAAATACGATTGTACACTCAAAACACCGGTGTTGGATATTCCCGACGAAGCCATGGACGAAATAATGAATGGTACCGACGAGCGACTACACATCAAAAATCAGGCTATCGGAACCAATTACTTTCTGAGCTATGACGGTATTCTGAAATACATCGAAATGCAGGCCGAAACCGGAGCTTCGGCTACCGAACAAAAGTGGGCCAACCAATATTCTAAATCGATAGTTTGCCCCGAATGCGACGGAGCCAAACTGCGTAAAGAATCCTTATATTTCCGGATTCACGATAAAAACATTGCGCAACTGGCAGCTATGGATATAGCCCAATTGTCGGAATGGCTGGCAAAAGTAGAACCTTTTTTGTCGGATAAACAAAAAGCCATTGCTGTAGAAATTCTGAAAGAAATCCGCACCCGACTCCAGTTCTTGCTGGACGTGGGGCTCAATTATCTTTCATTAAACCGCAGCTCTCAATCCCTATCGGGCGGTGAAAGCCAACGTATCCGGTTGGCTACGCAGATAGGATCGCAGCTGGTAAACGTGCTTTACATTCTCGATGAGCCAAGTATCGGCTTGCATCAACGGGATAACGAACGTCTGATCCGGTCTTTGAAACAATTGCGCGATACGGGGAACTCGGTCATTGTGGTAGAACACGACAAAGATATGATGATGGCTGCCGATTATGTTGTTGACATGGGTCCACATGCCGGACGACTGGGTGGTGAAGTGGTTTTTTCCGGAACTCCTCAGGAAATGTTGAAAGCCGATACCCTGACATCAGCTTATCTGAACGGTAAAAAACAGATAGAGCTTCCGAAGGAAATTCGTCCCGGAAACGGACACGCCATTACGATTAAAGGAGCACGGGGAAACAATTTGAAAAATGTAAATGTTACTTTCCCCTTGGGAAAGATGATTTGCATCACCGGAGTTTCGGGTAGCGGTAAATCGACGTTGATAAACGAAACCTTACAACCTATCCTGAGTCAGAGTTTTTATCATTCATTGCAAGATCCGTTGCCATACGACAGCGTAAAAGGATTGGAATTTATTGACAAAGTAGTACAGGTAGATCAGTCGCCCATCGGACGTACTCCACGCTCTAATCCGGCTACGTATACCGGCGTTTTTTCGGATATCAGAAATGTATTCGTCACCTTGCCCGAAGCAAAAATACGCGGCTACAAACCCGGACGTTTCTCGTTCAACACTGCCGGTGGACGATGCGAAGTGTGCGGTGGAAATGGTTATAAGACCATTGAAATGAATTTTTTACCGGATGTATACGTCCCTTGCGAAAGTTGTGACGGAAAACGCTACAACAAAGAAACACTGGAAGTTCGCTTTAAGGGAAAATCCATTGCCGATGTACTGAATATGACCATCAATCAGGCTGTGGAATTTTTCGAAAACCAACCCTCCATTCTCAACAAGATCAAAACATTGCAGGATGTAGGATTGGGTTACATCAAGCTCGGACAATCCAGCACGACGCTTTCGGGTGGAGAGAGTCAGCGTGTAAAACTGGCTACGGAACTCTCGAAGCGCGATACCGGACAAACGCTGTACATACTTGACGAACCTACAACCGGGTTACATTTTGAAGACATCCGCGTCTTACTTGGTGTATTAAACCGACTGGTGAACAAAGGCAACACAGTTATCATTATCGAGCACAATATGGATGTTATCAAAGTGGCCGATCATATTATTGACATTGGTCCGGAGGGTGGAGCAGCCGGTGGAGCTGTGATTTGCACGGGAACCCCGCAGCAAGTTGCGAAACATCCGACAAGCGAAACCGGGCGTTTTTTGAAGATGGAACTGAACTCCTAAAGGGGAATTAAATTTGCTACGGGTCCAATGTTACTGGAAAATATATTATTTTTACATGCTGACTTTCAAATAAAAATACTTTAAAACGCATATTCTTAATCCCCCTTCAGGGATTAGGGGTCAATTTAGAACAAAATGTCCGAAACAACCAAAAAGAAAGTACTCTTCATCGATCGTGATGGAACCATTATAATTGAACCACCTGTAACGTATCAGGTAGATACCCTGGAACAAATGGAATTTTTGCCCGCCGTATTGCGCAATCTGCATTTTATCCGGCAAAAACTGGATTTTGAATGGGCTTTGGTTACCAATCAGGATGGTTTGGGAACCGAAGTTTATCCACAGGAAAATTTTGATATAATTCAGGCTAAGTTTCTTCAAACTTTGGCAAACGAAGATATTACTTTCGACAAGATATTTATCGATAAGTCCTTTCCCGATGAAAATCTGCCTACCCGTAAACCGGGAACAGCCATGCTTACCGAGTATTTCTCGGAAGAATATGATTTAGAAGCTTCATTTGTTATCGGTGACCGTTATACAGACGTTGAACTGGCTAAGAACCTCGGTTGTAAGGCTATTTTCATTAGCGACGATAGCACTATTCTGAAAGAGAAAGAACTGACTGAATTTTGTGCTTTACAGACAACCAACTGGGACAAAATAACCGAATTTTTATTTGCCGGCGAACGTACCGCCACCATTAAACGCACCACCAAAGAAACTGACATTCATATTGAACTTAATTTAGACGGTTCGGGCAAATGCAGCATTGATACAGGATTGAAATTCTTTGATCACATGTTGGAGCAAATAGGAAAACACTCGGGATCGGACCTTACCATTAAAGTAAAAGGTGATCTGGAAGTAGACGAACACCACACCATCGAAGATACAGCTATCGCACTGGGTGAAGCACTGGGAAAAGCATTAGGAAATAAACGCGGCATTGAACGTTATGGATTCTATCTGCCCATGGACGACTGTTTATGTTCGGTGGCACTTGACTTTGGCGGTCGTGCATGGTTGGTTTTCGATGCTGAATTCAAACGCGAATTCATTGGTGATTTACCAACCGAGATGATTTATCACTTTTTCAAATCCTTGAGCGATGCTGCAAAAATAAACTTGAACATCAAAGCTGAAGGTGCCAATGAGCATCACAAGTTGGAAGGTATTTTCAAAGCATTGGCCAAATCCATCAAAATGGCAGTGAAACGCGACATTTATCAATATGAACTACCCAGCACCAAAGGGATTCTTTAGGCTGTCAACAATTATTAGTCAACAATTATAATGAGATTTTCTCTTCAAAACATATTCATTACTATTTCTTTATTCGTTTTATGTCTGAGTGTTTCTGCACAGCCGTCTACCACCGATCGTCCACGATTGGTTATAGGCATTATGGTAGATGGTTTGCAACAAAAACACATTGATTTGCTTTGGAATTATTTAGATTCCAACGGATTCAAAAAAATCATGGGGCAGGGAGCAAATTGCCGGAATGTTTCCTACAATATTGTTTCGGCCGGTAATGCGTCGGATATAGCCTCGGTAATGACTGGAACAACACCTTATTATAACGGAGTTGCCGGGAATCACTATTTCAGCAGATCGCAAGACGAAGTGCAGTCGATTATTGAAGATGATAACCAAATTGGTATCGGGACGAATCTTACTTTATCGGCGCACAAGTTACTTTCAAGCACCATTGGCGATGAACTGATGCTGGCTTATCCTGGCAAATCAAAATCTTATGCCGTTGCTATCGGTCCCGAAGAAGCCATTATGCTGGGTGGACACACAGCCAAAAGCGTGGCATGGATCGACGATGTAAATATGAAATGGGTTACAACCGGTTATTATGCCGACGGTTTGTCGCATTGGGCAGATGAGATGAATGTAAACGGAGTTTTTAAAAACTTTCTGGCACGAACCTGGGGACCATTGTATAATATAAGTACCTACTTATCCAAGCCTAACAAAGAAGATAAGAAGTGGGGATTTATGTATGATCCGACAACTAAAAAGGCAAAGAACTCACCGGTTTCTATTCTCAAAACCACTCCGTCGGCTAACGGGCTTGTTGCTGAATTAGGAATGAAAATGATAGATCAGGAAAAGCTTGGTTCCGACATTTACCCGGACATGCTGTTGCTTCAATTCACTGTAAGAACTCCTTTTGAAAAAACAATGGCGCTGCAATCGGCAGAGAAAGAAGACATCTACTTCCGATTAGACAAAGACATTCAAAATATCCTTCAGAAAATAGAAGCCAAAGTCGGGATGGATAAAACCCTGGTCTTTCTGTTTGGCAATCAAACCGGAGTTCATTCACCCAGCGAGCTTGGCGAAAATAAAATTCCGGCAGGATATTTCAATGCCGATCGGTCACTGGCTTTACTGAGTAGTTATTTAATGGCTGTTTACGGTCAGGAAAAATGGATCTCCGGCTACTACGGAAAGAACATTTTCCTCAACCGGGAAAAAATTGCAGCAAAGAAATTGAATCTACGTGACTTCCAACAGACCGTTGCCGAATTTATGCTCGAATTTGAAGGCATTCAGACAGCCTTTCCTTCGTCGCAAGTCCTGGCCTCAAATGGGAACACAAATTCCGAAATGTCCAGGCTTCGGAATTCGACAAATAAAAGTACTGTCGGAGATATAATATTCACCTTATTGCCGGGCTGGATAGAAGTCGACAACAAAAATAATCCGGTAGGCGAGTCCAATGCCATTGTGTCGTACACACCTTTGTATTTTTACGGATGGAAAATAAAACAGCAAAACATTTCCACCTCTTATCAGGCTACCGACATAGCGCCGACACTTTCCCGGATTCTGGACATCCCGATGCCCAATGCCTGTATAGGAAAACCGATAGAAGAGTTGGTAAAATAAAAGCCCGCACAATAATTCAAATAATTTAGTAATCAGAAAACTGAACACATGCAATATAATTTTGACGAAATAATAGATAGGCGTAACACCGACGCCATTAAAGTTGAACGTTGTAAAACGCTTTTTGGAACCGAAGATGTACTGCCGCTGTGGGTGGCCGACATGGACTTCCGTACACCCGACTTTATTATCAGTGCCATTCAAAAACGGCTGGAACATCCCATACTTGGTTATACCAAATCGCCGAAAAACTTTTATTCATCAACTATAAACTGGATAACAAGTCATCACGACTGGGATATTGAACGCGACTGGGTAGACTTTCTTCCCGGCATTGTTCCCGGTTTATCTTTTGCCGTTCAAAGTCTGACTGCTCCGGGCGACGAAGTTATTGTTCAGCCCCCTGTTTATTATCCGTTCTTTCATGTCATTGAAAAAAACAATCGGGTTTTAATCCAAAACCCATTAAAAGAAGAAGACGGAAAGTTTGTGATGGATCTGGATGATCTGGAAAAGAAGTTCAGTACAAAAACAAAACTCTTTATTCTTTGCAATCCTCACAATCCGGGCGGAAGAGTGTGGACCAAAGAAGAACTACAGCAGTTTGCAGCAGTTTGCGAAAAACATCAGGTGACGATTATCTCCGACGAGATTCATGCTGACATGGTGTTGCCCGGCAACACAAGACATACGCCATTTGCAACAGTTTCCGAATGGGCTAAAAACAATACCGTTACTTTTATGGCTCCGTCCAAAGTATTTAATATGCCGGGGTTGATCAGCTCTGTTTATATTATTCCGAATGCAGAGCTACGGAATCGTTTTGCCCGTTTTCTGGAAGCTTCGGAAATGAATAACGGCAACATGTTTGCTTATATGGCTGCTGTAGCAGCTTATGAAAACGGAGAAGAATGGCGCAAACAAATGCTGGATTATGTAAAAGCGAATGTTGATTACATCGCCGACTTTTTGAAGAATAATATTCCACAAATAAAACCCATGATTCCCGAAGCATCATTTCTGGTATGGCTGGATTGTAAAGATCTGGGCATGGAAACCGACGAACTACATAAATTCTTTTCGCTTAAAGCCGGACTGGGACTAAACAAAGGAACCATTTTCGGAACCGGGGGAGAATATCATCTGCGTTTAAATGTGGCATGCTCCAAAAAAGTACTGGAAAAAGCAATGAAACAATTACAAGAAGCAGTAAGAAGTAAGCGGTAAGCAGTTGTCAATTATCAACTATCAACTAAGAATAAATGGACGTAAAAATTGAATCTTCGTGGAAGCAAGTGCTTCAACCGGAATTTGACAAGGACTATTTTGTCAAGCTAACTGAATTCGTACGCAATGAATACAAAACCAGACTGACATTTCCACCGGCATCGCTTATTTTCAATGCCTTCGATCAATGTCCGTTTAATCAGGTAAAAGTGGTGATTATCGGGCAGGATCCCTATCATGGCGACGGGCAGGCACATGGTTTATGTTTTTCGGTAAATGATGGCGTAGCTTTTCCTCCATCTTTAATCAATATCTTCAAAGAAATAGAACGTGATCTGGGTAAATCGATGCCTTCGAGTGGAAACCTTATCCGTTGGGCACAGCAGGGAGTTCTGCTGCTCAATGCAACGCTTACCGTTCAGGCTCACATGGCAGGATCGCACCAGAACCGCGGTTGGGAAGCATTTACCGATGCAGCCATTCGCAAATTAGCCACAGAAAAAGAACATCTGGTATTTATGCTTTGGGGATCGTACGCACAAAAAAAAGGTGAATTTATCGATTCAAACCGCCATCTGGTTCTCAAATCGGTTCACCCCTCTCCCCTTTCCGCCTATCGTGGATTTATTGGGAACAATCATTTCTCACTGGCAAACAAATACCTGCAGGAAAAAGGAGAGACAGCAATTAACTGGTAACATCAATCAGGCATATCAATTTTAATCAACATATTCAAAAAGTCATCATTATTTTTCAGAACAATAAGCATTAGAAAATAGTTAGCTGTACATCTAGTCCAGACAAGTTCAATCCTGTATTACAAATTTATTTTTCAAACTAAATAAAATGCAAATGAAGTCGAAATTTCCCATAAAAAAACTATCGATACTGACGCTTTGGTTTGTAACTACATGTGTTTTGTTCTCATTTGCCTTTGTTACCGTTTATCTTGGAATAACTGGTCTACGAGATGCGATCATTGTTTCCTTACTGGCTCTGATAGTCCTATCGTTATCGGGATTTGTAAATATACTATTGTTGGTGCTCTATAATAAACAACCAGTTGTATATTCTCCCGGCTCAAAACGAGTATATTATATCTTAAGCTATACTTTTACCAGCTTAATATTTTTGATTGTTGTTGTTTGCTACAATTATCTGAGTCATCAGCTTACAGACTTAACAAACATCATTAGCCTTCTTGTTATCAGTATATTTGTGAATACACTTATTGTCATATTTCATAATTATATTGTTCTTCAAGATGCAAAAGTAAATGCCGATATAGAAAACTCTCAACTAAAAACAGCAAATGCAGAAGCGGCGAATCAATTACTTCGACAACAAATACATCCTCATTTTTTATTCAATGCACTGAACATACTCAAATCATTATACAAAATAGATTCCAAAGCTGCTGAAGAATATTTAATTTGCTTATCCGATTTCCTTCGGGCATCAGTATCAAATAACAATATCAAAGTAGTCAAACTAAAAGATGAACTGAAACTATGTCAGGATTATCTACAAATGCAAAAGATCCGTTTTGCCGATGCTTTAATTTGTTCTATTTCTATTGAAGAGAATGCGCTTGAAAGTGGATTTGTTCCTTCATTTTCAATTCAACCATTATTAGAGAACGCCATAAAACACAACGAGCTTACTGAGGAATTCCCATTGTACATTACTATTAAACAGGACTCTGACCGAATTATAGTAAGTAATAATATCAAATTAAAAAATATTTCCGAAACATCTACAGGCTGTGGATTAGCTAATTTATCTGAACGATATCGAATCTTATCAAATGACGAAATACGTATTCAAACAGATGAAACTACTTTTTCTGTAAGCCTCAAAATTCTGGACCATAAAGTCTCATTATAAAGACCAGGACTCTCACAACCTCTTTTAATCAATCAAAAAATGAATATCGTAATCATAGAAGATGAAAAAATCACAGCGGATGAGTTGGCTGGAACAATTACAGCTTTAGAGCCTGATGCAAGAATAGTTGCAATTCTAGGTTCTGTAAAAACAGCTTTGGCTTATTTCCAAACCAGCGCTGTTCCCGATCTGATTTTTAGTGACGTTCAGTTGGGTGACGGCCTTAGTTTTGAAATATTCAAAGCATGCAAAATATCTTCCCCGGTTATTTTTTGTACTGCATACGATGAATATGCCTTGAATGCATTTAAGACCAATAGCATTGACTATATATTGAAGCCTTCCACATCGCAAACTGTTGCTGATGCGTTGGCAAAGTATCGCAGTTTGAAACAAACATTTTCAGATGACGGACATCAATACAAAGCTGTGCTTGATGCCCTGATAAACAGAGATACCACAAAGTCAACGTCTATTTTGGTATATCAAAAAGATAAAATATTACCTGTTAGATTAGAGAAAATCGCTCTGTTTTATATTGCTGATGAAGTCACACATTTGCTAACATTTGAGGCAAAGACTTTTATTGTCAATAAAAATTTGGAAGAGTTAGAACAACTATGCAGTACTGATTTTTTCCGCGTGAACAGACAGTACCTGATAAACCGAAAAACTGTAATAGACGCGTCACGTTATTTTTTACGGAAATTATCCGTTAATATATCAGTACCCTACAATAAAGAGAAAATACTGGTTAGTAAAGAAAAAATACCTCAGTTTTTGGCTTGGCTAGAAAGTAAGTAACACGACATTTCAATACAATACACCTGATAATAAAAGAGCCCTTAATAAAGGCTCTTTTTGTTTATAATAGCCCCTCGTTGGTAAATCAAACCAACGAAACCTTCCCCTCAGGAAACGAATGCTTCCCCATTCTTTTTGTCCGCTTCACCTCTATTTTATTTGTGCTCCGTATTCAAAAGAATAATCTTTGCATCTTCAAATTAAAAGAAGTGAGGATTTTGAAACCAGTATGTCTCCTGAACAAAAAAATCCTACAAGTTCCATTTACCTGCAATCAAAAATTATTATTAAAACAGAATTCTATTAAGCTTGCTTATTCAATGTATAATGCCTTTTGCGCACGAATATAGTTGAAAAATAATGAATAACAACCTAATTGATTCACGTGATGAGACCTAAGCAAAAAGAACAGAAACATATTATTTATCAGAAACAAATCGGGATGAAAATATTCGCTATTTCTTTTAGAAACAATTCTTTATGCAAGATGAAAATTATCTCTGTTTTCCTGTTTATTTTTACTGGCGCTATCTCGGGTCAATCGCTTAAACCACTAGTTCATGACAGCTTAGTTTCAACACAAAAGGACATTATTGATATTTTGCCAATTAGAATCAAAACTTTTTTACGAAAAGACAGCACATTACAAAAGAATAAGCAAGTGTCTCTATTAATCATACCTATAGATCATCAGTATTTATTAAGCTGCAACAGCAATATTATATTTAATAAATTCAAATTTCATTTATCAGGTGCCGCCCGCTATTACAACTCTCCAACAAATATTTACGGCTTAGGAAATAATGTCCACCTTACAGATGTTCTGTCTATTGATTTTTCTTATTTACGCGTTTATCAGATTGCTTACCGGGAATTGATTCCACATTTATTTGCTGGACTCGGATATAACCTGGATTATCATTGGGGAATAAAGGCCAACTTAGTTTCAGGCAAAGTATCAAAAGAATTTGAGAGACTTCAAAAAGGATCGAGTTCAACTTCCTCGGCAATTTCCTTTAACATGCAATTTGATAACAGAAAGAATACTATAAATCCTCAAAACGGGACTTATGTAGATCTGCAGTACAGGCCTAACCTCACGTTATTTGGCAGTACCCAAAATTGGCATTCACTACTAATTGATATCCGACATTATATACAACTGCCTGCTGCTCCCCATAGCGTATTAGCATTTTGGGGATATAGTAACATAACATTATCCGGTACTCCTCCTTATTTAGATATGCCAAGTATTGGCTGGGACGATTGTTCAAATACTGGTCGGGGATATACTCCTGGTCGGTTTACCGGTCGAAATCTAGTCTATTTTGAATCGGAATACCGGTTTCCATTAACCTCCAATGGACTTTTAGGTGGTGTTGTGTTTGGAAATGCAGGATCGATTATTAAAAATATGTCAGACAATTTGCATACTATAAATCCCGGGGGAGGCGTCGGATTGCGAATTAAAATAGACAAATATTCAAACACAAACGCAACTTGTGATTTTGGAGTTGGTGTTAGCGGCTCATGGAGTTTTTCATTTGGCTTCGGTGAGGTCTTTTAATTCCCTGTACCAACCTAAAAAGGAGCTCGCAGACACACAAATAAAAAGCGCTCCAATTTTTGAATATGTTTTTGTTTATAAATAACAAAGGAACTGAACTCCGCCTCTTATGATATTTATAGAAGGTCACAATTCCAGTAACATGTAGCAATATATTTCCCCTTAATAAATGAGTGTTTCCCCGTCCATTTTGTCCGTTTCGGATACTTTTCACTTGTGCTTCACCGCCAAAAGAATAATCTTTGCACCGTCAATTTAAAACAGTAAGGATATGAAACGAGCATGTTTAGCTAACAAAAAAACAACTGCAAGTTCCAGCCATCACAATTAAAAATTATTCTAAAATGAAACTATTTTATTTAGCATGTTCAATGTGTGCAACGGCTCTTCTTGCATCATGTGGAACCAAACAGAAAGAGCCTGCAACAAATGAGGCTAGTAGAGTGATAAAAGTTATAGCAGAAACTATCCAATCAGCAAAAGGCAGCTCTAGCCTGCATTATAGCGGAACAATAGAACCACAACAAACCATTCCGTTGACATTTGAAGGTATAGGAACTGTAGAAAGAGTACTTGTTCAGGCCGGCGATATGGTTCGGAAAGGGCAGGTATTAGCAACAATAGACAAAGCAGACGATATAGCGCTAAATGGGGCTACCGTGGCGAAGTATAAACAAGCTAAAGATGCTTATAACCGATTGAAGAGTGTGTACGAAAAAGGAAGTCTGCCTGAAATTAAATGGGTAGAAATAGAAACTAACCTGAAAGAAGCCGAATCCCAAATGCAATTGTCTAAATCAAGTATTCGAAAATGTACAATGCGGGCGCCTACAGATGGCATGATTGGTAAGCGCAACATTGAACCGGGTCAAAACTCGGTATCGCTCAGAGCACCTATAGAATTGGTGAAAATTGAAACGATTCTCGTGAAAATATCTGTTGCCGAGAATGAGATCAGCAGGATAAAAAAGGGACAAAAAGCAGTTTTCACTATCTCAGCTTTAAATGGTAGAAGTTTTGAAGGAGTAGTATCAAACGTTGGCATTGTTGCCGATGAAATATCACGGACATATGAAGTCAAGATCAAAACAAAAAATCCTGATTATGAGATTAAACCCGGGATGGTTTGTGATGTAAATCTGAACACAAACATTGAGAAAGACTTATTATACATTTCAAAAAATGCTGTAAGTAAAGATGGTGATGATAAAAACTATGTATTTGTAGTATCGCCAGACAAAAAACATGTTACAAAGCAAGAAGTAATACTTGGCTACTATAACGAAACAGGTATTGAAGTAGTCAGTGGACTTACTGCCGGTCAAACAGTAGTAGTTGAAGGAAAAGAAAAATTATCGAATAACAGTCTTATCAGACTATAATATGAGTTCTACAGAACCCGAAAGTATTGAACCTCCGATGAAGAACCTTAGGCAAGTTTTAATTAGCTGCTCAATAATTACACTAATTGGCATCACTACATTTATACTAGTCAACATAGCTGTGCATACACTATTAAATGTTGTTGCGCTTATAATAATCAATTCAATATGAGTCGTAAGGAATCAAAAATTATCGGGTTTTTAATGAATAATTTTAGTATAGTCATAATTGGCATAGTTGCGCTTGCGCTACTTATTGTTTCACTTATAATAATCAGTTTATAATATGAGCCATAAAAAAACAGGAATTATCGAGTCCGTAATGCGGAATCATAATATCGTAATTATAGTTACAGTAACACTTATGCTAGTAGGTGTTGTTGCTCTTATCATAATGCCCCGTGATGAATTTCCAAAATTCACAATACGGCAGGGGGTCATAGTTGGTGTTTATCCGGGCGCCAGCTCAGCCGAAGTAGAAGCACAACTTACACGAACAGTTGAAAACTACATTTTTGGATACGAAGAAGTAAAAAAAGCAAAAACCTACTCATTATCCAGGGAGGGTATGATGTACACCTTCGTAGAATTAAACGATAACGTAACAAACGCCGATCAGTTTTGGTCTAAACTGAAACACGGACTGTCGGAACTAAAGGCAACACTACCACCGGGTGTATTGGCCTTATATGCCGATTCCGATTTTGGTGACACCTCTGCATTGCTCATTACGCTTTCATCGGAGAATAAGAGCTATAAAGAGCTCGAAACCGAGTTGAAAAAACTGGAAACCGAATGTAGAAAAATACCAGCAACTTCTAAAATAAAACATTTTGGATTGCAAAAAGAAAAGATACTCGTAAAAGTGAAGCCAGAGTTACTCAACGAATACAATATAAAATCTCTATCATTGCTTAGCAGTTATCAGTCCAACGGTGATATAAACTATGCCGGAGCATTGAAAGACGGTAAAAACAATTATGAAATTCACCTGCCGGCTAATTTCAAATCGGAAAAAGATCTGGCAAATCAAATTGTATATTCAGACCCCAATGGAAATGTTGTTCGACTAAAAAACATAGCATCTATAGAGCGCCAATACGAAGAACCCGAAAGTTACATCAAACAAAACGGAAAAAAAACGATTCTCTTGTCACTCGAAATGCAGCAAGGCAATAACATTGTTGAGTTTGGAAAACAAGTGGATGAAGCCCTCGCTACTTTTAAAACAAGTTGTCCGAAAGACATTCAGGTTTCCAAAATCTCTGAATTACCTAAGTACGTAAACGATTCGGTAGAAAACTTCATGGAAGAGTTTATGATTGCTATTATTGCAGTTATTCTGATAACCATGATCTTGTTGCCCTTGCGCGTTGCCTCGGTTGCCGGAATTACGGTTCCTATTTCTGTTCTTATTACTCTTTGTTTCCTCTATGTTTTAGGTATCGATCTGCACACTGTTTCGTTGGCTTCGCTTATTTTGGTGTTAGGAATGATTGTCGACAATTCTATTGTAGTTATTGACAATCATGTAGAAAAAATCGATCACGGTTACTCATCGTGGCATGCAGCCATAAAAAGTGCCAAAGAACTTTTCTCGCCCATTTTATTTGCCACCTTGGCCATTATGGCTGCCTACATACCATTAGGCTTTATGGTTCCGGGTACTGCAGGCGAGTTTATGAGCTCTATTCCTATCGTAGTAAGTGTATCACTGGTCGTGTCCATAATTGTAGCCATGTTCCTGGTGCCTTATCTCAACTTTATGTTCATCAAGAAAGGATTGATAAATAATGGCGTAAAAAATAAATCTCTTCTACAAAAATTTGTAGAGTGCATTGGACCTTTTCTTGAAAAAGCTTCATTATATCCAAATATTCTGATCATCATCGGATTGATATTAGGTGGACTAACACTTCTTTACTTTTTTATTATCAATCAGATAATCATAGGTATTTTGGTTGCCATATCAGTTTTTATTTTTGTATTATTAGTGCCTTACGTATACGTTTTACTTCTGAGAAAGGATATGCTTTTTTCAGAGAAGAAAGAAAACAGTAAGTCTTTTCTGGATAGACTTCAAGCCTGGTTCGACACCACTCTTGAAACCTTTTTCCGATATCCCAAAATGCTCCTTGCATCTGTAGTGGGTCTTATTGCGTTGGCATTCGTATTATTCAATAATATCAACCAGGAATTGTTCCCTGAAATGGAACGTAACCAGTTTGCTGTTGAGGTTTATTTGCCAATAGGTTCATCCATCGAAAAAACGGCCAAAGTAGTCGACAGTTTGGAAACAGTGCTACTAAAAGACAAACGGGTAACGAACGTCACAAGTTTTATTGGCAGTAGTTCTCCCCGGTTCCACACCAGCTATGCACCTACTATTCCATCGCCCAATTATGGACAATTATTGGTAAATACCATATCCAATAAAGCTACACGTGAAGTGGTGGAGGAACACGGTTCAAAATACACCGATCATTTTGCAAGTGCACATGTACGTTATAAAATTTTGTCTTTACAAGATTATAAAGCTCCGATTGAAATCCGCATTTCGTCCGACTCTATTCGTGACATTCATAAAGTAGAAGCACAGGTAAATGCTATCTTGAAAAAAACAAACGGCATTGCATGGCGTCGCACTGACTGGGATCAAATGCAACAATATATTAAAGTAAAACTGGATGGAGACAAAGCCGAACGACTGGGATATTCCAAAGATTTGGTTTCCACTTCGCTTTTGATAGGACTTGATGGTCTACCACTTACTACCATCTGGGAAAAAGACTATCCGATAGCAGTAAGTCTATCGGAAAACAGCGCTAAGTTTAAAACAATAAAAACACTCGAAGATCAGTATGTTACATCTTTATCAAGCTTTTCGGCTATTCCATTAAGGACTTTTGCCACTTTTTCGCCCGAATGGGGCGAAGGAACTATTGTTCACCGAAATGGTACCCCAACCTTAACTATACTGGTTGATAACGAAAAAGATTTTAATTCTACAGCAATTTTTGATGAAGTCAGACCTAAAATCGACAAGTTGAAACTACCAGCAGGAACTTCAATTCGTTATGGTGGTGAATCCGAAGGACAAGATGAAACATTTACCCCCATGGTACTTGCATTAGCAATAAGTATTGTGGCCATATTTTTCATTCTGTTATTTCAATTCCGGAAAGTTAAGTTGGTACTTTTAATTCTATCTACTATGCTACTGGCTTTTCCCGGAGCCGCCATCGGCTTATGGTTAATGAATTATCCATTTAGTGTTACAGCTTTCATCGGAATTACCGGTTTGTGTGGAATGGTGGTCAGAAACGGCATAATCCTGATTGACTACGCCCGCGAACTAATTGAGAAAGAAAAAATGTCGGTTTACCAGGCTGCATTGGCTGCCGGAAAACGACGTATGCGTCCTATTTTTCTAACGGCAGCAGCAGCGGCAGTTGGTGTAATCCCAATGATTTTAAGCCGCTCATCGCTATGGGGACCGTTGGGTACCGTCATTTGTTTTGGACTGTTGATTTCGATGGTGCTAACCTTATTCACGCTTCCGGTACTTTTCTCCTTGGTATATAAAGATAAAAAAGCTAAGCTCAGTGCCCTTTCGTTAAAGAAAATAACATGTATGATTGTAATAGTCATTTGCACCGTTTCAACAGGTGTTGTCAGGGCAGAATCCTTGAGCCTGGATAAATGTAAGCAACTGGCACTTGTCAATAATAATAAAATAAAACAGGCAGAGTTTGACGTAAAAGCCGCCACAGAGGAACGTAAGAGTGCCTTTACCGAGTATTTTCCTAAAATCAGTGCTTCTGCTTTGGCAATGAGATCAACGGATTACCTGTTGAAGCTAAAAACACCTGAAATGAACCTACCGGTTTACGATGGTAATTCAGCAAACATAGCCAGTGCCACTCAATACGCCTATGTACCATCCAGTTCAATCAATTTGCTCAATTACTTCAATACAGCAAGCATTGATGTGACCATGCCATTGTACGCTGGGGGACGTATTCAAAACGGGAATAAGCTGGCAGCATTGGGCGAAGAAGTTAGCCGTGGACAAAAAGCACTGACTACAACCGAAGTACTGGTTCGTACCGAAGAATTATATTGGTTGTTGATGTCGCTCAAAGAAAAAGAAAAGACTCTACGTTCTTACGAAACAATGGTTGACACGCTTTACAGAGATGTAAACAACTACACACTGGCTGGATTGGCTCAACGAAACGACTTATTAAAAGTGCAACTCAAGCAGAATGAATTGCAATCCACCATGCTGAAATTACAAAATGGTATTGAGCTCACTAAACAAGCCTTGTGTCAGCACATAGGCATAGCTTATGATTCAGCGCTGGTAGTCGACACACAGCCTTTGATACCGCAGGCTTTGGCCATGCGCCCCGACGCACAGAATATGGCAACAAACAGAGTAGAGTATTCGCTGCTAAACAAAGCCGTTGAAGCGGAAGAACTGCAAAAGAAGATAACACGTGGTGCCTACTTACCACAGTTGGCAATTGTTGGTTCCGGTTCTGTAACCGATATGATGGGAGAAACATCTCATAATGCATTGGCAGCACTAACCCTCAGCATACCTATTAGCGACTGGTGGGGAGGTTCGCATAAAATAAAACAGCAGGACCTCAAAATAGAAAAAGCCCGGAATCAACTTAAAGAAAACACAGAACAAATGAAGTTGCAAATAACTCAAGTAGGCAATGAGCTAAAAGAAAACTGGTTTCAGGTGAAAATAGCTGGAAAATCGGTAGAACAAGCCAGGGAAAATCTGAAAGTAACAGATGATAATTATCATGTAAGAACAATCAGCATCTCCGATCTTTTAGAAGCTCAGGCCATGGCTCAAAGTGCTAACGATAATCTGACGGATGCAAAATGTAATTACCAACTGGCAATGGCGAAATACCTGCAAGCAACCGGCAATTATAAATGATTCATATTATTTTATTCAACTAAGTAGTCAATAATAATGCGAATCAGTAGTTGGGGAAAATAGTCCGTAGGACTTATATATCCATAGAATAAACAGGTATGCCGGTTTATTGTCCGAAGAGCTTGTCCCGATATATCGGGAACATTCACATTTGACCTTGTTTATCCCCTACGGGGAATTGGCTGTACCTGTCCTCATTTTCTATTGATATGTATTCCATACGGGAAATGATTCACTATAAATACAGTGTGTATGTAACTCCTGATTCGTATTAATAATTAATAATTAATGATCTGAGTGCTGTAAGCAAGATAAACACAAACAGCCTTGTAACTAACTATTTATTCAACTAATTATATCCAAAATGAAAACAACTTATTTTATTGCAATTCTTTTAGTAGTATTCAATTTCTCAGCATTTTCTCAACGACAAATTGTTGGGAAATGGTTATCAGAAGACAAGGAAGGCATTACTGAAATTTACAAACAAGCAGGAAAGTTCTACGGAAAAATTGTATGGCTCAAAAAATCAACCGACAATAAAGGACTACCATTCAAAGACTCCGAAAATCCGGCTCCTAAATTACGACAACGCCCGTTGCTGGACCTTGTTGTTATCAACGACCTATCGTACAACAATAAAGAATGGTCCAAAGGTTCTGTTTACGACCCAAAATCGGGCAAAACTTATAGTTGTAAGATCTGGCTTAGCAATGAAAACACGTTGAATTTAAGAGGATATGCCGGTCTTTTCCATAGCACAGAAGTATGGACCAGAACTAAATGATTGTCAAGTGATATAGTTTCGTGATTTTTCAGCAGAGCTTAACTATACGACATTGTATTTATCCAATTACAAATCAATGTCGTTTACTTAGGCACACAGAATACACGGATTTTACAGAATATGTAAGGTTAATTTGATAATTACATTTTATGATTATCCTTTATTTTACCTAATCAAAAGATAAAACCACAATCCCGAAGATCGGGATGTTCCAAAGCACAAAAGACACACAAAAGTTTTTATGAAATAAAAACTTAGCTTTTGTTTCCTTGAAAATGCAGACGAAATATAACTCAGAATCTTCACTTTCTACTTTTGCGATTCTTTTGTGGCTTTTGTGGTGAATTGTTTTTAAAGTCCACAAAAGATAATATCTATCGATATTATTTTAGGTAACAAAGCGGATATTCGTTTACACTTTAAATGGAATTTCTATTCTGTACTTTTTAGTCTAATCCGTGTATTCTGTGTGCGAATCCTTATCTAAATGACATTGAATTAAAAATTTAAAACAAAAAAGCATACACAATGAAAAAAGCAGATTATAAAGACAAGGATGTTGCTGTCAATATTCTTTCCAGATCATTTTTCGATGACCCACATATAAACTGGTTATTGGAAGAAAGTCAGAATAAACACAAACTAAGAATTATAATGGCCTATATTTTTGAAGAGTCATTGGCACGGGGAGCTGTTTATCTAAATGATGATAACACTGCTGTTGCTCTATGGAACACAGAGAAAAAGGAAAAGATTTCAGTTCGGTATATTGTCCGAAACCTGTTGTTTCTTTTTAGGGTAGGAATAAAATCCACCGTGCGATGTCTCAAAACGGATAAACTGACGTATAATCAATATCCGAAAAACTCGAAGTATTGTCAACTGTATTCCATTGCTGTGCTGCCCGAAGAACAAGGCAAAGGGTTGGCCAGCGCTTTAATGAATCCTATGATTGAAGACATGAAAAAGGACTCTATCCCGATGCATCTGGAAACTGCAAATGCTATGAATGTAAAGATATATATGAAAAAAGGCTTCCATATTATCAAAACATTACAGCTGGGGAAGAATACCTTTTACTGTATGAGCCGATAACAAAGACCAAAAACGAATCGTTCAACTAAAATGAAACTAACTATAAAACTCAAATTACCATGCACCTAGAAACAATTCGATCAAAAACAAAAAAGATCATAGCCTCTTATCTCAAAATCTCCGAACAGGATATTTCAGCTCAATCGACACTGGTCGATCTCGGCGCAGACAGCTTCGACCGGATGGATATAATTTTTCAAATTGAGAAGGCATTCCATATAATCCTACAAACAGACGAACCTGATTTGTTGTACGATGGTCAATTTATGTATTTATGTCGGGAAGTTGAAGCCAGAATCAACAGGCGCAAATAATGTCGACATACAGTTATAAATGGTATTGAAGAGCCTGACAAAATAATTTTTAGTGTACAAAAAATCATACACAAAGTCAGAACCTTTAAAATCAACTACACAAACGTATGGAATCAGCAACTAAAAATCAAACACATACAGCATTCGTTCAGTTGAACAGTTACGCCTGCACTGCCTGCTGGAAATGCATGGAAGTTTGTCCTAATGATGTAATTGACAAATCATTTTTATTTATTGCCAACACCCTCGTACATCAGCAGATACTTATGTACGATGCCAATCAATGTACCGGTTGTAAGCAATGTATCGAGTCATGTCCATCTGATGCAATCAGTCTTTTTTATGAATAAACATTTAATAATCTACTTTTATAAACCAACACACAGAAAAACAAGCTTATAAGCCGGGGTCTTTTACCTGTAACTACTTCATTTGTGCCGCTTGAAATAGTACTTTAAATGCAAACACGCTTTTATATCCTTCCAAATCACTAATTTTGTACTGTCAATGAAACAGAAGAAACAAGGAAGGAGAAAATAATGGAGAATACAACCAAATCCCCCCAAAATATAAAAGCCAACGAAGTGGCTGAATTTATCCTCGATGCGGGCGTGTTTCTGATGGCTTCGGGAGCCCACTCGGGCAGGGTATGGCGAAACTGCAGACGAATAGCAGAACATTGGGGTTACCGAATGAACTTTACCCCCACTTTTACCGGCATACTGGTAAGTGTGTGGGACGACAAAAACAGCGAAAATGCAGTTACCCGATACAAAACCGCACCATCAAATAGCGTCCATCTCGAAACCCTGACACAAATCAGCCACTTATCCTGGAAAATAGCATACGGTGAAATTGAATATAACGATGCGCGATGCGAACTGGAAGCAATTAAAAGTAAAGCACATTATCCTTTTTGGTTAGTAGCATTGGCGGTAGGTATCTCATGCGGATGTCTTTGCACACTGGCTGGAGGAAGTCTGATAGATGCAGCACTGGCTTTTTGCGGAGCTTCGGTGGGTTCGGTGGCTCGCTATTTTATATTGAAAAAACAATTCAACCAATTTCTGTCTATCATCATAGCCTCAGCCATTACCACCCTCATTGCCGGCACCGATACCATCTTTGGTTTGGGTCGGGCTCCGGAAATGACTCTGGCTACCTCTGTGTTGTACCTTATTCCGGGCGTGCCGCTTATCAACAGTGTGATCGACCTATTGGAAGGTTATTTTTCGGCATCCATTGCCCGTTCACTTTTTGCAGCATCCATCGTATCTTCTATTGCGGTGGGAATGATTCTGAGTATTATGTTGTTGGGAATAAATAATTTTTAATCATTATGGAACTGATATCAAACGTACTGATTGATTTTGCATTGGCATTTTGTGTGGCATTTTGCTGGGGTATCTTATTCGGAACCCCCTGGAAAGCATTGTTGGTTACCGGTCTGTTGGGCGGTTTCGGGCACGGCATCCGCTTTATTTTGCTACAATCCAATATGGGGTTGGTTGCCGCCACACTTATTGCATCGGTATCAATCGGACTGTTGGGAATTTATGTAGCTCACAAAGTACACAATCCTCCGGTAGTCATTACCATGCCGGCCTGTATCACCATGATTCCCGGCTTATACGCCTATCGGTCCATGCTGGCAGGTATCAAGTTGAGCGACCAGGCCATATTAGATAAAAATCCGAATATCATTCCTACCATAGCCCACAATGCGGTACTTACTTTTTCGTTGTTGTTTACGCTGGCTGTGGGTATTTCCATCAGTGCATTGCTGTTTCGCAACAAGAGCATAAAAGAAATACGCTTCGATAAAAGCCGTACACGGTTGAAAGAAAAATAACGTAAAGTCCTGTGTATTGGCAGTAGTTTTTTTTATTTCATTTCAATGTCAACTATTTTTTGTCCGTTGTTGCCCAAATAATGTTTAATCAAACTCTCATAAACATTTCCGCCTGTGTCAGAGTTTGTAAATATCAAAAGTCCATTCTTTGATTTTGGGAAAATAAAAAAAATAGTTTGAACTCCATTGTCAGAACCGCCGTGAGATAATGCAAATTCTTCGTTACCCAAATCATAAATTTCAAAACCTAATCCAAAATGCTTCCCTTTTGTAGAAGCTACCTGGTTTGAGGTCATTTCTTCAAACACCTTCTTTGTCAATCCGTCACTATTCATAACGCTTACCAAAAATTTCCCGTAATCTTCAATTGTTGTCAACAGATCGTCGGCCGCGTTTGGTGTTTTGTTCTTTATAGTTTCATACGAATTTCCGTTTTTGTCGTAACCAATAGCCAATCTTGAGGTGTCCACATTTTTATCCCAAATATATCTTGTATCACTCATTTTTGTTGGTTGAAAAATAAGTTCGTTGGCTAGTTGTTGTAATGATTTATTAAACTTCTTCTCCAGCGCCTTTCTCAAATATTCCATTCCTTCTCCCGAATATTGATATTTTGTTCCCGGCTCAAATTGGAAATTAAGCTTTTTACTTTCATTCATCCAACGCCAATTTGGAAACCCGGTTTGATGGCTTAAGATTAATCTGGTCGTCAGTTTTTTATTTCGCTGATCGTTTGCAATGTCTGGGTCAGTCCAATATTTGTAAACCGGTTCGTCTAAATTCCATTTTCCTAAACTCACTAGTTTTAACGCTACCATTGCTGTTACAGGTTTTGTCAAGGATGCAACATTAAAAATTGTATTGTATGGCGCGGCAACACCTTTTGTAATCTCACCAAAAACCTTTACTTGTTGTAGTTTGCCATTTTCGATAACACCAATTCCTAAAGTAGGTACTTTATTTTCATTTAGCCATTTTCTAGTTTCGTTGTCATTCTCTAAAAATGGTTTTTCCGTTTTTTTATTTTCATACGCTTGATGGTCGAAACTAAAAGAAGACGCTAATTTCCATTCTCCATTTTCTAATTGCCAAACATTTGTGAATTTTGCAATTCCAGCCTGAATTTCCCGTTTTTCAGAAAACATATGCTCCCCATTTTGAACCGCAGCATAAAGAACACCATTCTTGTATAATGGAAATATTTCAGTACTTTCTTTTATCAAAAATCTTTTTACCTGTCGATTTTCTGTGCTATTGCAGATCCCTCTTTTTAAATCCAAAATAAACTTGGTTTTATCCGAAATTCCATCTTTGTCGTGGTAAAATTTCAGATTGTCGCTCAATAGATTTTCAAACTGTTTGATGTCGCAAGTATTAAAACCAATATCAAAAAGCAAACTGTCTTTTGAAAGAATGATTTGATATAAGTCTGAATTTTTATCAACTTGTGCTTTGCAATTTGCAATAAACACAATGGCAAGAGCGAAGCCTAGGATAATTTTTTTTGTCATAATGAATTTCGTTTTGCTTTAATTATAAGTAAGTGCCTACTTCTCTAAGCACCCAATCATACGTTTTTCTACCGAGAATTATTGTGTCAACACTTGCTGTAAACTCAGCAAAACCATAATCCTCCCCTTCTTTTTCAACTAATTACTTTTCTACTCATAACTGTTTCTATTTTGTTCGTTGTTTTTTAGTACTTTTTTAGCTGTACTACTAACAAACTTTTCTTTGTTCTGGTTTATTCATTTACCGTGAATTCGATGTAAGAATCATAAAAATATCAGTTTCATTGTAGCATTTTTCAATCAAATACTCTCCAAAAATAAAATTACTTCTCTGAATCAACCCTATGCTTTTTAATATAAACTAGTTCATGTCTAGTACTTGTATTTTTTCTTTTTTATTGATATGTATCCTCTACAAAAGACAACTTATAAATTAAAGCTCAATGTTCTTAATGCCTTAATGTTGAATTCTAAGCTAAGAGATGGAATAACCATTAAGACATTGAGCTCATTGAGTATGCGAAGACACAAAGAAACACTAAAAAAACACAGACCCTAAATCTGTCAAAAAAGACAACTTATAAATTAAAACTCAATGTTCTTAATACCTTAATGTTGAATTCTAAACTAAAAAATGGAATAACCATTAAGGTATTGAGCTCATTGAGTATGCGAAGATACAAAGAAACACTAAAGAAATACAGACCTTAAATCTATCAAAAAAGACAACTTATAAATTAAAACTCAATGTTCTTAATACCTTAATGTTGAATTCTAAGCTAAGAGATGGAATAACCATTAAGGCATTGAGTTCATTAAGTATGCGAAAACACAAAGAAACACTAAAAAAATACAGACCCTAAATCTGTCAAAAAAGACAACTTACAAATTAAAACTCAATGTTCTTAATACCTTAATGTTGAATTCTAAACTAAAAAAAAGCAGGTATTCCTTTTAATTAATTTACGGGGTCAGCGGGGCATAAAGGATGCAGGTTCGCTGGGAGGTCCCCAGCCCAGAGAATTTCCGCCACGTATGCGGATATAGATAAGCAGCCCACGGGTCTGATCCCTGACTTCCAGTTTGCGCAGCGATGCATAATCCAGAACCGATGTCCAGGGTCCATCGATGCTGGTTGCTGTTTCCACTTTGTAGCGGTTGGCACCATTCACCCGGTCTGCATATACCTTGAAACTGCAAGGGGTACTCCCGTCTTCTATCCGTTTAATAAGGGCTCTTGCCGGAATCTCGCGAATTGCAGGTTCGTCGTTATAGTCAAAGCCCGAAAGCAGGATAATGGTTCTATCGCCCCGGGCTATTTTGTTTACATAAACAATATAGTCCTTAAGCAACGCACACAGCACCACAGTCTGATCTGTTATAGCCTGGTACTTTTGTTTGCTGCCATCTTTTGCATTCAGGCAATCTTTCATCTTACTTAATTCAGCTTGTAACTTATCCAAATCCGGATTAGGATTAACGAACAAGTCCGGATTAGAACTCAAACCGATATGTACCCTTTGCCCCAAGTGATAGAGCTTTTCGGTATCTCTGACTTTGCAATGCAGCACTGCTGTGAACGATTTCATAAGGCATCAATTTTAATTCTGGCGGTTATTCCGCTACAAAAATAAAAAGTTGTTTGGATTTCGAAAAACATTTGACCGAAAAAAATGTGTCAATATGCACGTTGACACGTTTTTTCCGGTTTGCTCCTTTCCCATCGGGGTCAATATTTTGCGATAAAGGCAATTTTGCACTAAACCTGGGCATAAGAAAAAGAGAAATTACTTCGTTTCCAAAATTCCAGGGCAAAGAAAAAATAAAAGCAGGCAAACAACAAAAATCTGTGCCCGCACTGGAGACAAATAAAGCCAAAAGATTCTACTAGATAGGCAAAAGTTGACGAAAATTGCCCATTCTATCCTGAAACACTGCGGTGTAAAAAGAAAAAGATGACAATTGTTCTAAAGAAATGCCGTCGTAGTAATAATACACCGCGGTGTAATAACAAAACACCGCGGTGAAAGAAAAAGAAAAAGGCAATTCTTCCGAAGAAATGCCGTCGTATTTATAGAAAAAGCCGTCGCAGTTTCAATACACCGCGGTGTAATGAAAAAACACCGCGGTGAAAGAAAAAGAAAAGGGCAATTCTTCCGAAGAAATGCCGTCGTATTTATAGAAAAAGCCGTCGCAGTTTCAATACACCGCGGTGTAATGACAAAACACCGCGGTGAAAGAAAAAGAAAAGGGCAATTCTTCCAAAGAAATGCCGTCGTATTTACAGAAAAAGCCGTCGCAATTTCAATACACCGCGGTGTAATGACAAAACACCGCGGTGAAAGAAAAAGAAAAGGGCAATTCTTCCAAAGAAATGCCGTCGTATTTATAGAAAAAGCCGTCGCAATTTCAATACACCGCGGTGTAATGACAAAACACCGCGGTGAAAGAAAAAGAAAAAGGCAATTCTTCCGAACAAATGCCGTCGTATTTATAGAAAAAGCCGTCGAAGTTTCAATACACCGCGGTGTAATGACAAAACACCGCGGTGAAAGAAAAAGAAAAAGGCAATTCTTCCGAACAAATGCCGTCGTATTTATAGAAAAAGCCGTCGAAGTTTCAATACACCGCGGTGTAATGACAAAACACCGCGGTGAAAGAAAAAGAAAA